>Ga0334890_1000081_pt1 | contig 166392 bp, 162 predicted proteins | sample GraSluR1_MG_3_FD_207220 | JGI IMG/M metagenome (GOLD analysis project Ga0334890, IMG submission 207220) | Sludge microbial communities from methane-producing bioreactor in Wageningen University, Netherlands - Granular Sludge_31_08-R1 | ecosystem: Engineered > Bioreactor > Anaerobic >...
CTTTCGTCCAGGTCGAAGTACTCGTTATGGTGTCCCGCGGAGATATCGCTGCCGAGGACGAAATAGACGGCTTTCCCGCCCCGCTTCTGCACGGCGCGCATCATCCAGGAGACGTCTTCGCTGCCGCCGAGGCTCACCGGGGGGGCAATCTTTTCGATTCCGGGCACATCGAGCGCCTTCTTCGCGACAAGATCCACGAGTTCATGATCGCTGAGGGCATCGACCGCCTCGCCCATCTTCGCGACCGAGGCTTCCACTCCGTACATGGCGGCGGCTCCGGATACGATCTCCATCGCACGGCCGTAGACATAGTCGTTCAAGTCCAGGGTGAGCCCCCTGGTTTCAACCTTCAGAACAGCCCTGGAAGGAACGACGTTGCGCCCTGTTCCGGCCTGTAGAACACCGACATTCAAGCGGGTCGCTCCGTCCTTGTGCGGGGGAATGCCGTGAAGAGCGAGCGTCGCGGACGCCGCGGCGAGCAGAGCGTTCCGCCCCTCATTCGGAGCGCCTCCGGCGTGCGCGGCCTTCCCCTTGTAGACGGCGTCGAACTTCGTCGTGCAGAGAAAGTCGCCGCAACCGGGCGCGACGCTTCCCGTCGGGATGTTCATGCCGATGTGCGCTCCGAGGAAGTAGTCCACGTCGTCGAAGAACCCCTTCTCCGCGACGGCCTTCCCTCCGCGCACCCCCTCCTCGGCTGGTTGAAAGACGAGTTTGATCACACCCGAGAGTTCATCCTTCCGTTGCATCAGGATCTCCGCCAGCGCGAGCCCGATGACGGTGTGCGCGTCATGCCCGCAGGAGTGCATCGCGTTCTCGTTTTTCGAGACGAAACCTTCACGGAAAGGCCGGTGTTTTTCGTCGGCGGCCTCGAAAACGTCTACCGCGTCGATGTCGAAACGGAACGCGAGGACCGGTCCCTCTCTACCCGTATCGAGCAGCGCGACCGCACCGGTGTAGCCTTCCAGCCGACGGATCCACTCCGGATCAGCCCCCTGGTCCAGAGCCCGCCGGATATTTTTTTCTATCACTTCTTCAGCCGGACGTCCCATCACGGAGTCGATATCAAGGATCTCTTTTCCCGCGAGGACCTCGTATCCCAGTTTTTCAAGAATACCGGCGATCCTTGCCGTGGTCCAGAACTCGGTCCACCCGGTCTCCGCATGGGCGTGAAATTCTCTTCTCAGATCGATAAGCCGCTGTTCCATACCGCTGTCGATATGCATAATTATTCTCCCTTTCCGCTTCCAAGGTATTCCAGAGCACAGGAAACAAGAACCTCCACACCGAGAGGAAGCGCCTTCTCGTCGGGAAGGAAGCAATTATTATGGAGAGGAGCCACCTCGTCTCTGGATACTCCCTCAGGTCTGCATCCAAGCCAGAGGAAGAGAGAGGGTATTTGCCTGCTGAAGAAGGAGAAGTCCTCTCCTCCGAGGGCGGGTTTTTCAACGCGGACAACGTTCTCTTCCCCCACGATATTTTCCAGGACAGTCAATGCGTTCTTGACAAGCACGGGATCGTTCATCACAGGGGGATACCCCTTGACGTACTCCATGCCGCAGTCGCCTCCCATCCCGCGGGCGATGCCCCCGGCTATTTTGTCGATACGGACGGGCATTTTCTCCTGGGTATCGGGAAGGACGGTGCGTACCGTCCCTTCCAGCACGACTTCGTCGGCGATGACATTGTAGCGGTTTCCGCCCTTTATAGTGCCTATGCTGACCACGGCGGCGTCGAGCGGACTGACGCTTCGCGACACAATCGTCTGAAGGGCGGTGATGACCTGCGCCGAAATGGCGATGGCGTCGACTCCGTTTTCCGGTTCGGAACCATGGGATCCCTTCCCCTTCACCGTGAGGAAAAGACGGTCGGAGGCTCCCATCAGGGCGCCTGCCCGTGTTCCGACCGTGCCCGTGGCGAGGGAAGGCCAGACGTGCATTCCGAAGATCGCCTCCACCTTCGGGTTTTCGAGGACTCCCTGCGAGATCATTGCGGGGGCGCCGCCCACCGGATTCGCCTCCTCGGCGGGTTGAAACAGGAATTTAACCGTTCCGGGAATTTCGTCCTTCATCTCCGACAGGACGAGCGCAGCCCCCAGAACCATGGCGGTGTGCGTATCGTGTCCGCAGGCGTGCATGACTCCCTTGACTTCGGAAGCCCATGCAACACCTGTTTTTTCATCGAAAGGAAGGGCGTCCATATCGGCCCTCAGCGCGACGCAGCCGCCGGGCCTGCCTCCCCTGAGAAGCCCCACGACGCCATGGCCTCCGATCCCGGTGCGGACTTCCAGGCCGGCTTCTTGAAGAACCGCGGAAACCAGAGCAGCGGTCTTCTGCTCCTCGTTGCTCAGCTCCGGGTTTCTGTGAATGGTACGGCGCAGTTCCAGCACCTTTTCTTCAAATCTACGGACAAGCGAGCGTACTGTCTCGTTCATGCCTGTTCCCTCCGGAAAATGAATTTATTGTGTCGACAAGAGCGCGCTTCCTCGGAAAAGCGTCCGGAAACGGCTGTACCCCAAATATCAGGCGACAAGAAAGGCATCCTGCATACAGATCGAAATGAAAGAGTAAAAAACTTACGTGATACGGTACCATAAGGGGCTGAGATTTTCAATCTTGCATGATAACGGCTTGACCGACATTTTCATAAAAAAAAACATAAAAGAATAAAAATAAAGACCTTGTACGTGCTGTTTTCGTACAAGGTCTTTATTTTTGGTCAGTTGTTCCCGTTACGCCGGAGAACCTCCTGCCACGTAACGAATGAATGATAGTATTCCATATCGCCGTCATCCAGTCCCCGTGTAATTTCCGTGATATGGGTGTGCTTTGCCCCGATCTGCTCGAGGACATAATCGACCGCGATCTGCGGTTTGCTCTCCTCGCCGCACGTATAGATGTCAAGAGCCATGTAGCCTACTTCCGGCCAGGTATGAATCGAGAGATGGGATTCACTGATGACAACGACACCGCTCACTCCGTCGGGAGGAAAACGGTGAAAGGAAACCGACCACACCTGGGTATTCGCTCGTTTTGCAGCTTCAACAAGAATCTCCTGCAACCTGTCCACCTGAGAGATGATCGGCCCGCACCCTGATGCCTCCACAATGAAATGGAACCCTTTCGGCGACATTGTTTTCCTCCTCTTTGAGAGTTATTTTTTATACAAAGGAAGAAAAAAGGCCATCCGATCTCACCGGACGGCCTGATCTAACTGTAATGGTGGAGCTAAGGGGATTCGAACCCCTGACCTCTTGAATGCCATTCAAGCGCTCTCCCAACTGAGCTATAGCCCCATATGCGCAAACGGAAGTATTATAAGGACCACCGTCGGATATGTCAACAGCTTACCGGAAAGAAAGAAGATTCCCTTTTTTTTCTATCCCCTCCAGGAGAGTCGCATAGGCTTTTTCAAAAGCTTCAAGCCCCTCTTTGAGCAGCGTATCCATCACCCCCCCGAGATCGATGCCGAGAGAGGAAAGGTGCGCAAGTCGGGCGGTCCCCTCCTCGCGATCGGCTGATACGGTATACGCCGCCGTGCCGGACTCGAGAAACGCTTCGAGAGTCGCGGGAGGAAGCGTGTTCACGGTGTGGGGGCCGATAAGAGAATCAACGTACAGCGTGGGAGAGTACGACGGATTCTTTGTCCCCGTGCTGGCCCAGAGCGGACGCTGAACCAGAGCGCCTTGAGCCGAGAGAGCGCTCCAGCGGTCGGATGCGACGATCTTCTCGAAATCAGCGTATGCGGCACGTGCGTTGTCCACGGCGAGCTTTCCGGCAAGCTCTTTTGCGCCGGACTTTTCAAGGATCTTGTCCACGGCCGTATCCACTCTGCTGACAAAGAGAGAGGCAACTGACGCTATGCCTGTAACCGGGTCTCCTCGGGATACTCTTTCCTCGAGGCCGGAAAGCCATGCTTCCGCGACACTCCGGTACTGTTCCCGCGAGAATATGAGCGTGGCGTTCACGTTGATCCCGAGGGCGATGCACCTCCTGATAGCTCCCATTCCCGCAGGCGTGGCCGGAATCTTGATCATGACGTTTTTCCTGGACACGAGAGAAAACAGGCGCTCGGCCTCCTGGACGGTTCCCTCCTCGTCATGGCAGAGCAAGGGACTGACTTCCAGGCTCACGAAACCGTCTCCGCCGTCGCTTGACTCGAACACGGGGAGGAAGCGGTCCGCCCCTTCCCGAACATCCGCAACGGTGAGAGCCGTGTAGATCTGCTCGACGTTCATTCCGTTGCCGTTCATCTCGCGAATGTCATCGTCGTAATCGGATGTCTTGCCGATGGCGATTTCGAAAATGGAGGGATTGGTGGTTACCCCGCGGACTCCCAGCTCAATCATCCTGTCCAGCTTGCCCGATCGGAGCAGGTCCCGGCTCAGAAAATCGCACCACATGCTCTGCCCCAATTCCAGTACCTGGTGCAGAATATTCTCTTGACTCATGTAATCCGTCCTTTCGTTCGTTCGTTATCCCGGTGAAAGGGAAGGTACAGAGAATTCCTTCCCTTTCACTGGCGTGATCGTTACCTTCAGCTTCAACGGTTTCCGGTCCGGACGGGCAATTCCGGAGAAAAACGCGATACGAAAACCCGGATATCCGATTCGCGCACACCCGGAAAAAACGCTCTCCACCCCCTGTCCTTCACAGGGAGAAGGAGCGTCGTTCCCCTCGGGGAGGAGAGGAGGATCATCTCCTCCATCTGTTCCCAGGAGAGAGATTCCTTCCGTCCGCGTCCCCAGAAGAGCGTCTCTCTTTCGAACCCCTTTTCCGAGAGCGTGATCCTTTTTTCATAACCTGCGATATAGATGCATGCCGTTCCGATCAGAAGAAAGGCGAGGACTCCCGAAAAATCTCCCTGCCCCGCGAAAAGACGGCGCATTCCGTCTGCGAGAAGGAATAGACCTGTTCCCATACCTGTCCATCTCATCCAGCGGGGGAACGAAGTGCCGCTTCCCCGAAGCACGTCTTCCACTCTTATTCCGCCTTTTCCTTTGTTTCAGCCCAGTGTATTCCGATGCCAAGCCTGGTCATCAAAAGGGCAACAATCGGGTTCAGGTAGTTCAGGAAAGCATAGGGCAGGTAGGAGAGCGTCGGAACTCCGAGAACGCCGCTGTTGTAAGCTCCGCAGGTGTTCCAGGGAACAAGGACGGAGGTCAGCGTTCCTGAATCCTCGAGGGTTCTGGAAAGCAGCCTCGGATCGAGTTTTTTTCCGTCCTGCTCGAATTTTCCGAAGGCAGGCTTGAACATGCGCCCCGGCATGACGAGCGAGAGATACTGGTCGCCGAGGAACATGTTGGTGAAAATGCAGGAAACGATGACCGAGCCGACAAGGCCGAAGACGGATTTGACGCTCTGCATCAGCCGAGTCAGAAGGACTTCGAGGAAACCGCACGTCTCCATGATACCGCCGAGCACGAGCGCAACGAGGATGAGCGCGACCGTCTCGAGCATTCCGGTGAGGCCGCCGCGCTCCAGCAGCCCGCTCAGCATTCCGGAGACTTCCCTGACCGTTTCAAACGCCTCGGAAGAGAATGTCGCCGCGCCCTTCAGAAGTTCGTTTACGGCCGCTACATCTCCCGCCTCGGCAACTTCAGCGATCATTGACGGGGAGTAGCCGGAATACAGAGCTTCCATGACGGCGGAAACGCCCACGCCCTGGAAGAGAGCCATGACCGCGGCGAGCAGCATTCCCGCGACGATTCCCGGAATGGCAGGTACCTTGGAGGCAGCCAGCACGAGCACCAGGAGAGGAGGAAGAAATCCGTACATGGAGATGGAGAACTCCGCCGACATCATCTGCTGGATGACGGAGATCCTCGATGCGTCCATCTCTCCTCCGGAATAGCCGCCTCCCATGTATGCGGCAATGCCGGCGACGATGATCATCGTCGGCCCCGTGGTCCAGAGCATCGCGCGAATGTGGCTGAAAAGGTCCGATCCGGCGACGGCGGGAGCGAGGTTCGTGGTATCGGAAAGGGGAGAGATCTTATCGCCGAAATAGGCCCCCGAGATCACGAATCCGGCCGTTACAGGCGCCGGGACTCCGAGGCCCGCACCGATGCCCATAAGCGCTATTCCCACAGTACCGCTGGTGCTCCAGGAGCTACCCGTGGAGAGAGAGACGATCGCACAGATTAAAAGTGCGGCCAGAAGGAAATATTGCGGCGTGAGAAGATTCAGCCCGTAGTAGATGAGCGTGGGGACGACGCCGCTCAGAATCCATGCGCCGACGAGCCCTCCGATGGCGAGCAGTATGAGAACCGCCTGGAGAGCGACGGTGATACCGTTGATCATCCCTTCCTCGACATCTCTCCACGGCTTGCCGACAAAGACCGCCCCCATCACGGCGGTGAAGACCGCCGCCAGGAAGAGCGGAATGTGAGCGGAGAGGCCGAGCCCGAGCACCGCTCCCGACTCGAGGTGAATGTCGAGCACGCCGTAGCTGATGATGGCCGCGTCAACAAGAAGCACGAACAGTGCCTGTCCTAAACTGGGTGTTCTTGGTGTTCCTTTTTCCATTCTCAATCCATCCTTTCAATCCATAAAATAACGCCTGTAGGATAAAGCGCGCTGATCTTATTATAGGAGATTATTTTCTTCTGTCCATGAATTTCGGATCAATGCGGCAATGAAAAAAGGCGCCGTGTTAGAACAGCACCTTCTCATGATTCCAAACAGACTGTGGACAATCGTGTTTTCGCCGGAGGTCTTCCGCAGCGGCATGAAGCCTTGCCTTGCACTCCCGGATGCTAGGAAGATCCTCCCTTTCCGTTTCCGGAGGGACGCCCCGGATAAGGGACAGGGATGTACTGCACCGAAGGCCTCTCCGCCAGCGCCTGAGGATAGAGGCTCATGATATTGCAGAAGGAATCATAATCGTTGAGCACCACCGGGAGCCCGAGAGAGAGAGCCTCATCGACTCCGATTGGATAGTCGTGAGTCCATTTGCCCTCCGTGAGCGTCCGGGCCAACTCCATCCCCTTCTCCTCTCCAAGGCGCTCGGAGAGAAGTTCGAAGACGAATGCCCGGGTCTGGCGTATCGCCTTCCGGCCGATATCGGCCAGTATGAGCGTGTTGTCGTCGACCTCGGCGACCGGTTTTTCCTCAACAGCTTTCAGTATTGAAGCGGCCGGGTACTGTCCGATCTGAGGGTCGACGGGACCGAGGACCGCATGGCGGTCCATGAGGATCTCGTCGGCGGCCAGGGCGATCAGGGTACCGCCCGACATGGCGTAGTGCGGCACCACGACGGTGACCTTTGCCGGGTGGCTTTTCAGTGCGCGGGCTATCTGCTCCGCAGCCAGAAGAAGCCCTCCCGGCGTATGGATGATAAGATCGATCGGGGTGTCGTCCGAAGTGAGGCGGATGGCGCGGAGCACCTCTTCCGAATCTTCTATGTTGATGAAGTTCCGCGCGAACATTCCCCAGAAGCCCATGCTCTCCTGGCGGTGGATCAGGGTTATTATCCGCGAACGGCGCCTTTTCTCACAGTTCTTGAGCGCAGTGAATCTTCGCCAGCGGATGGATTGTTGTTTCATGTAAGGAAACACGACGAAAAAGAGAAGAAAATAGAACCACAGCGATGATCCGTCCATAACGTCCTCCTTCTATATACTCGGGCCTACCGGTAAACTACCGCTTTACCGTCTCTCTCGCGGGTACTTCCGCAGCGCCTGTTTCGGTATCGTTGAGCAAGTGGAAGACGACCTTGTCTTCCGCGACGAAGGCTTCGACACGCAACCCTTTTTTGCCGGCCTTCCCGAGGATATAGTCCGCCAGGGAATCCTCAACGAGCGTCTGTATCGTCCTTCTGAGCGGCCGGGCGCCGAACTTGGGCTGATAGCCCTTTTGGAGGACAAGCTCTCTCACGTCGTTCCCCAACTTCAGGTCGAGTCCTTGTCCGGAGAGTCTCTCAACCACATCGCCGAACATGATATCGACGATGATGTTGATACTCTCCTTGCCGAGAGGACGGAATACGATGCTCTCGTCGACACGGTTCAGAAACTCGGGCCTGAAGGTGCGGTTCACCTCGTCGAGTATGGCGGCCTTCAGGCGGTTCCAGTCGAAAGGATCGTCGTCCAGTCCTCCGGCGAATCCGAGCGGCGTAGCCTTCGCGGCGTTCCGTGCCCCGACGTTGCTTGTCATGATAATGACGGTATTCCGGAAGTCCACGGTCCTTCCGTGACCATCGGTAAGCCGTCCATCCTCGAGTATCTGGAGGAGAAGGTTGAAGATATCCGGATGCGCTTTCTCGATTTCATCGAAGAGAACAACTGAATAGGGGCGTCGGCGGACTGCCTCTGTCAGCTTGCCGCCATCCTCGTACCCGACGTATCCGGGAGGAGAGCCGATGAGCTTCGAAACTTCGTGTTTCTCCATGAATTCGCTCATATCGAGTCGAATCATCGACTCTTCCGCTCCAAAGAGGAACAGAGCCAGCTGTCGTGCCAATTCAGTCTTCCCTACTCCGGTCGGGCCGAGAAGCAGGAAGCTGCCGATGGGACGTTTCGGATCCTTCAGACCGCTTCGAGCCCGCCGTATCGCTCTTGCCACGGATGCCACGGCATCGCTCTGGCCGACGAGTCTTTTTTCTATCTCTTGTTCCATTCCGAGAAGGCGGATCGATTCCTCGCTCGTAATCTGGAAAACCGGGATGCCGGTCCATTCCGCCACGACGTCGGCAATATCCTCGCCCGTGATCACCGGCTGCAGATCGTTCCTGCCCGAGCGCCACTGCTTCCTCTCATCTTCGAGCCTGTCGAAGAGAAGACGTTCAGCGTCCCGCAGATCCGCGGCCTTCTCGAACTCCTGACCGTCGACTGCAGCCTCTTTCTCCCTGCGGATCTCTTCAAGGCGCCGTTCCAGCTCCCTGAGTTCCTCCGGGGGCTCCATCGTTTTGATACGAGCCCTGGCGGCGGCTTCATCGACAAGATCGATTCCCTTGTCCGGAAGACGCCTGTCCATGATATAGCGGGCAGAGAGGCGGGCGGCAGCCTCAAGAGCATCGTCCCGGATTCTCGCCTTGTGGTGGGATTCGTACCGTTCCCTGAGTCCTTCAAGAATCCGGATGGAGTCGTCCACGGAGGGCTCCTGTACGTATACCGGCTGAAAGCGCCGCTCAAGAGCGGCGTCCTTTTCAATGTGTTTCCGGTACTCCTCCAATGTTGTGGCGCCGATGACCTGGAATTCGCCCCTGGAAAGACTCGGCTTCAGGATATTGGCGGCATCGACGGCGCCTTCTGCGCCTCCGGCGCCGACGATGGTATGAATCTCGTCGATGAAGAGGATCACATCACGGACTTCCGAAAGTTCCTTCACCAGCTTCCGCATCCGCTCTTCGAACTCGCCGCGGTACTTGGTTCCCGCCACCAGGTTTCCTATGTTCAACTGCATCACTTTTTTATCCTTCAGCAATTCAGGGATGTCCCCGTCGACGATCCTCTGGGCGAGTCCCTCCACGATCGCGGTCTTTCCGACGCCGGGCTCGCCGATGAGCACGGGATTGTTTTTCGTCCGTCGGGAAAGGATCTGGACAATCCTTCGTATCTCCTTGCTCCTGCCGATGACCGGATCAAGCTCGCCGCTGCGGCTCCGTTCCGTGAGATCGAGTGCGAGCTGATCCAGAGTGGGCGTCTTTGAGCGCCCGCTCTTACGCCGGCTGTCTGCCGAGGATTCAGCTCCCTTTCCGACGCCCCCTTCTCCTCCGAGAAACTTCAGAATTTCCTTCGCGAAAAGAGCGTGATCTATTCCCACGCTCATCAATACCCGGGCAGCCGCGCTCTCTCCCTCGGCAAGAATTCCGAGGAGGATATGCTCGGTCCCCACATAATTCACTCCCATATTCCGGGCTTCGCGCACCGAAAGATCGAACACCCTCTTCGCCCTTGGGCTCAAGGGAAGATCCACGGGCTTCAAAATCGGATGCGACTTTCCGACCGTGCTTTCGATCCGGGAACGCAGCTCGGAAAAATTTACCCCGAGAGATTCGAGGGCCTGTACGGCTGCCCCTTCGCCTTCCGACAGAATTGCAAGAAGGATATGCTCCGTTCCGACAACGTCGTGCCCGAGACGGAGCGCTTCTCTGTGGGCCAGTTGAACCACCTGTCTACCGCGTTCAGTGAAAAAATGCCACATTTCAAACCATCCTTTACATGAGCCCCGAAGGGCTTTACCGGCGTAGACTACGCCAAGGCCAGGCTGCGAAGCATCCTTTTCAGAAGCTCGGCGGCCAGGGCTCCTCGTTTGTACGGAGAAATATCGAATTCGCTGCTTCCAAGTTCGTCCGTGTGCCGCAGGGCCACTTCGATCAAAAGACGTTCCCTCGAATCGATCAAGCCCCGCTCCTGAAGCGAGGCGAGAATCCGCCGGGCTTCCTGCTCCGTTATCGAGTCGCCCACGATCTCGTCGATATGATTGACCTTTTCCTGGGGGATATCGTAGCATATCTTCACAATGCGGATATATCCGTGACCGCCCCTCTGGCTCTCGACGATATACCCCCTCTCGGGTGTGAAGCGACTCCGGAGGACGTAATTGATCTGGCTCGGAACGCATCCGAAAATCTCCGCAAGTTCCTTCCTCCGAAGCGAAACAGTCTGCTCGTCCATTTCGGAGAGAAGATTATTGATGTAATTTTCGATGACCCGCGTCAGACTCGCCATTGAATACCCCTCCAGACTCCAAATTATCCTTGGTCAATTCTACGCGAAAGGTCAGTATTAGTCAAGATAAGGCGGGGGGGAAAGTTTGCCGCGTCTCTTTCAGGACTTGCCGTGTCTCCCGAAACGGCTCTCATTTCCCTCCAGGAGACGCCGGATGTTTTCCTTATGACGAAATGTGGCGAGCAGCGCCAGGGCACAAAGAACAAAAGTATACGCGGAAGGGAGCGAGAACGCGAGGGAAAAAAGAGGCAGGCACCATAAAGATATCAGAGAAGCCAAGGACACATACCCTGCTGTTTTCAGGAGAACAAACCAGATTATCCCGCCCGCGGGAGCGAGGAAATAGGAAAGGGGAGGAAAAAGAAAGAAGACCACTCCGTATGTTGTGGCGACTCCTTTGCCTCCGCGGAATGCAAGCCACACAGGATAGTTGTGCCCAAGGACACCGGCAAATCCCGTCAGGGAGAGAAGCCACGGCTCATCTACTCCCCAGAGCCTGGCGATCACCATCGGAACAGCACCTTTCAGCATATCGACGACCGCGACGGCAACCGCCCATTTCTTTCCGAGCAGCCTGCCGACGTTCGTGGCGCCGGTTGCACCCGATCCAGTCGTTCGTATGTCCACGCCCTTCACCCATAAGGCCGAGAGATAGCCTGAGGGGAAAGAACCTGCGAGGTAGCCGAAAAAGATCCACACAAAAAAAATCATGGAGTCGGGGTCTCCTTTCAACTTTCGGAACACGGCGCAAGAGGCCGGTCACGCGGGTAATTTGTTCGATTTTCCTTTTCTTCGCCCGGCCTTCTCGACAAAAGCATCCACTACCAGGACGCCGGAACGGTTCACAAAAATCGGATTGACATCGAGACGGGAGATCCCTTGTTCGCAGAAGGCAAGGCGGGAAAAATCCGCCAATGCGGACGCGAAAGCCTCAATATCAAGACGTTCTCTTCTCCACCCCTCGAGAAGCAGAGGGTACCCCTTGGACTGGCGGATCATCGCCAGCGCCTCATCCTTATGAAAGGGGGCGGCGCGCAGGACGCCGTCCGGAAGGATATCACCGTAGATTCCGCTGATGCTCATCTCAACCATCGGCCCGTAGCGGGGCTCTCTTCGATACTCGATGCGCCATTCCGTTCCGCCACGCACCATTTCCTGCACGAGAACCCCCCTGATTCGCGCGGAGGGATCCGCGATGCGCGCTTTTTCCAGGGTACGTCCGTACGCGTTTCTTAATTCCTCCTCGTTTTGGACGTTCAGCGCAATCACACGCGCCTCGGTCTTATGGAGAATCGACGGCGACATCACCTTCAGCGCGACAGGATACCCGATCGACTCGGCTGCCGCAAGGGCCTCCGCAAGGGAACGGCAAAGAAATTCCCTCGCCACCGGAATATTATACGCGCGAAGGAGGACTTTCGCATCGTATTCCGTCGGTTGAGGATGAAGAGGACACTTAAGGAGGGGCGCAGAGGACGTCTCAGACCCTGCTGCATATTTCTTTTCCATCAGGAGAGAGAGCGCTTCGAAACATCTGCGAAAGCCCGCTATAAAGGGAATTCCTGTCTCAGCGGCGCTCTGTTCCATCGGGGCATCCACTCCGAGCGATGTAAAAAAAGGGAAGAATTCCGCTTTCTCTATCCGTTCTTTTCGTTCCCTCAAGTATTCATCAGGCTCTCTCTCCGAAACAACCTCGATAAAAAGCGAAGGAGTGTTCGAATTGCCGGAGTCAGAGGTGAACCCTGCGCGTTCGGCTTCTTTTTTCAACAAGAGCGAGAGCTCCGCGGAGGGTGAGTAGTGGGAGAATGTTTTTTTCCGAAGTGCACGGGGGAGTGAATAGAATGCGACCGCGCCGTCGACGATATCCTCCGGGGCGTTCAGCAGGGCGACTCCGTACTGCTTCAGGGCCGCCTCCTCCTCGCGAAGGCCTTCCCTTGAGGGGACGAGGCGGAGCACTGCCGTTCTCTTCCCCTTCCCGGACGCCGAGCGTGCAAAATCGAGAAAGTTCCTTCCGTCCCGGATATTCTCCAGAATAAAAACAAAAAAATCCGCTCCCTCGTCGCTCTCGAGAATAGCGGTAGCCGCTTCGATGAGGGAGTAGTCAGCGGCACGTCCGAAGGAAAAGGCGTATCGAACCGGGATCCCCCTGCGCCGGAACGAGAGAAGACAGTGAAGAAGGAGCTCCCCTCCTTCGGAAAGCAGCACGGTGTTTCCGGAGTTCTTTTTCAATGCCGGAGAGGAGGAAACTCCTTCACTGCAAGGACCGATCAGGCGAATTCCGTTTTGTTCCGCCTTGGAGCGAAAGAGGGCAGGAATTGTCCGGGGCCATCGTCCTCCGAGCACAAGATAGAGGAGAGGAAGGGAGAGGCACTCTTCAAGAAGTCTTTTGTCCCCGGCATTTTTCCCTGTGAAAAAAAGAGTCTCGGGAACGGAAGAACGAGTTGCCGGAAGTGAAAGGCGCGGAAGGGACGCCGTTGAAGTCAAATCCAGAACCCTGAATGCGGAAATATCGTCGCCGACGTACGCCACCTTACCTCTTCCCGGCAACCCGGAAATTTCTTTCATGGGTTTTCTTCCTTTCCGGCAAGACAAAGAAAATGGGGAGAGTGGTCCGCCCTCCCCATTTCGTAAAAAAACGGTGCAGACCGCTTATAAAACGCCTTTTATTCTGTCCGAGCCTCTCTTGATGTTGAGCTCCACCAGGTCCTTGTTCTGAAGCACGTCCCATTTCAGGTTCAAAACCAAAAGGAAGAGAGCGGAATATCCGTCCACCTTCCAGGACTGGACATCCTGCTGAAACGACTTGAAAACGGTTTCCAGCTGCTCTTTCCCCTGTTCCTCGTTTTCGAGGGAAGAAATGAATCGCTGGAACTCGTCGGCAGAATCCATCTCCGCCGCCCGGAGGATATCCCAAAGGTACGAAAGGCTGCCATCAAGATACTCCGAGGTCGGCTGGAATTCGGGGAAACCGACCTGGTGTGCGATTTGTGCCCATCGGACCGGGATCTCATCATGTTCCTGAAAATACTGTCTCAAAGCCGCCCTGTCGAATACTCTGCGCGTGCCCGGTACCGGTTCGTCGGAAATCACAGGTGAAGAGACCGGCATGGCCGATTCCCTTGCAGATTCCCATAACGCGAGGTATCCTTCGTCGGCCTCCTCAAGGAGAGCCGCCACCCGGAAAAGCTTTCTCTGGATCTTTTTTTTGGTTGCGGAATCCGTCGGCATCGAGACCTTCGGGGTATTCGCCGCCCAGACCTCCTGGAGAACAGTTCTGATCTCCAGTGAAAAAGAGAGATCCTTGTACTTGTTCCACTCCGGCATTGCGCTTCTCGCACGGTTCAGCGAAAGCGTATAATAGACGGACGGATATCCGAAACGGTCCGGTTCATCGAGACTTGCCAGGGCAACGGAACGGGACATATCGACCAGGAACTCCTGCTGGACGACTCGTTCGACTTTCGCCACATCCTCGGGGAAGTGAACCAAAACCTTTACGGTGCAGAGATCGGCAATTTCTGAGAGAGATGCCGGCCCCCCTTCCGAAGGGGCATCGAAAGAACGGGGAAAGCCGTCTGGAGATTTCGTAACTCCCGATACACTGTATACCTGGATACCATCCTGCTCCACCAGGTTCTCCAGAAGATTGCGGGTTCTCTCGGCGAACTCGCGGTAAAGGGAGTACTGTTTCACGTACTTCCTTCCCAATTCGTCAGCTTTCGTTGCATTCATCCATCAATCACCGCCCATAAAAATAAAATGCTCCGAATTCGAATGCTTCCCCGTCCGCCGCGATGATCTGCAAAAAAACGCCAAGCCGCACATGGCATCTTGAGAACATGTACCCCTCAAGCAAGTATATAGTAAGTCCTCTGGATTGAAAAGCCCTTTGAAAATTCAATACAACCCATTATAGTCGTGTTTATTTTTTTCCTGAAAGAGGCGCCCTCTTCAAAGAACGGACAAAACGAAGTATATCGCCCGAAGCCTGCGTCCCTGCGGTATTCAGGAGGTACGTGAATCGCTCCTCGTCGTCGTGTACGCGCCATGCATGCGCCAGAAGTGCGAGATAGAGCGAATTTTCGTTGATCCCTTCCGAGGAGGCGGACGGAAAAGAGGCCACGCTTCTCCCATTGCGGCGCATCAGGAGATAGCTCAGCGAAAGATTCAAATAAACATCGCTCTCTGCAGGATTGAGCCGGAGCGCCTCGAGAAGAAACTCCTTGCCCGTGAAAAAATCCGCGAGGGATTGATTCGTCCCTCCGGGAACGGGGAAAAAAACGTCGTACCCCGCAGCAAGAGGCTGAATCGGTCCTGTCTTCGGAGGCATTTCCTTCCGGCGGCCCATTTGAACAGGAAGGGAGAAAAACGAAGGCGGCTCGAGCGACGGATTCCGCACCGAGGAAGAGAGCAGCAGGCGCCTCCAATACGCGGTGAAAGCCCTGGGATAGTCGCCCAGGCCGATATGTGCGAAACCGAAATTGGAGAGAGCCTCCGGCGACTGCTGGATGCGAAGAGCCTCGGAGGCATGTTCCGCAGCTCTCGGGAAGTCGCTGGAGAGATTGAACGACTTGCTTTCAGCGAGCAGTTTCTTCTCGTTGCTTCCCAGCGCCGCCACGAAATAGATACTGTCCCTGCTGATCTGCGGTTTTCTCGCATGCGCTGCGGAAAAAGCCCGCGAAGCTCCCCCCGGCTTCCTGTCCCGATTGTTTTTCGGCACGACCGGTTCTTTTCGAGGCTGCTCTTTCTTTGAGACATCGGCCTCCACATCGATCATGATATCGGAATTTCCTGAGGAGGCCTCGAGCACGGCCGGCGCCGCGGCAGAAGGACTTTCGGAAAGCGAGGTGATCTGATCCTCCGGACGGGGAGGGGTCACGGAAAAGGTCTTCTCTTCCATTTCCGCGCCGGAAGTATCGACGAATGTCGAAGAATCGGGAAGAGACGGACCGGAAACATCGGCGGAACGCACTTCGGGGGCTGCAGCGGATGTCTCTTCCGTGCCGGCATCTGCTTCCCGGTGCGGTTCCGCAGCTATCCGCGAAGCATCGGAGAGTTTTTTTTCTTCAATGCTTTCCGAGGTTGCCGCGCCGTCTTCTGCAATATCCCCGGAGACGACTGCCGGGGCCGGGATAACGGATACGGAGGAATCGATGGAGGAAGATTCTTTTTCCTGCTGCTTCGGCGGGACATCCCTTTCTATTTCGTTTTCAGGCGGACCGAGAGCCTGAAAAGACGAACGGGCGCGTTCCGAACCGGGGTGCAGAACCAGGAGATCCCGGTACACATTTCTTGCTCCCTCGATATCTCCTTTTCCGATTTTTGACTCCGCAAGCCCCAGAAACGCTTCTTCATGATCAGGAACAAGATCGAGCGCCCGAAGAAAATGCGCCTCGCTCTCGACGTAGTCACCTGAGACGAGAGCAGCCGCCGCCCTGAGCATCTGCTCCTCCGCCATCGCGACTCTCTCTTGCCGCTCCTGCAATTCCATTTCGCGCAGATCAAGGTCGCGTTCCACCCTGGCAAGTGTCTCCCTGAGGCCGGCGAGCGATTCATCCAGCTTCAAGGCGATACGGTAGGCTTCGGCGGCCCTGGCAGGCTCTCCCTTGGCTTCGAACGCTCTGCCCATGCCAAGATAGGATTCCGCATCCGAGGGATCGAGTTTCACGCTCTCCTCGTAGTTGCGAAGTGCGTTATCGACTGAGCCAAGGTCAAAAAAAAGGCCGCCTATCCGTGAATAGACAACGGCGTTTCCGGGCTCCGCCTGCAGGCATCTGTACCATGCGTCGATAGCCTCTCCCTTCCTTCCGAGAGCCTCCAGCGTTTTTGCGGTTCCAAAGAGCACTTCAAGCCGCTGAGGATCCTTCTTGCCGGCTTTTTCGAAATATGCCAGAGACCGGTCGTACTCGCTCCGGGCATACGCTTCCCGGCCTTTTTGAAGCAGATCTTCGAGAGATTCGGCCGGGAAAAAAAAGAACCCGGCAAGCAGAAGGGCCACCGACAGCAGCAGAACGGCGGAAATTTTTTCCCTCGTACGGTTGGCTGTCGCTGTTGACACCTGACTTCCCGGTTCAGACGATCTCTTTTCCGCAGGAGATGAAGGGGCTGAAGGGAATGACTCCCCGGAGGAAGAAGGAGAAACCGGAGATATCGGTCGCGAAGGGTAAAGCGGTCTGAGAGGGAGGGTAAAATCCTGGTCATCCTTTTCATCGCCGAAGGCAGGCCCGGCTTCTCGTTCATCGGATCTTCCGGCGGCTGAAAGATGCGGTTCTTCCTGGCGGCCTGGTTCCTCTGCGAAAATGTCGGCATCGGTAAGAGAATCGCCATCATCAGGCTCAGAGACCGGTTCACCCCGTCCTCCCGTCTTCTTCAGCGGCGCGGGTTCTTCCGCATTTCTGGAAAGCACGGCGGAAGACTCGTTGAAACGATTGTCGGTACCGTATTCGCTCAATACCCTTGCAACAGGAAGACTCTCATCATTCTTTCCGTTTACGGCAACAGGAAGGCCAAGCAAGGCCGCCTGAGACGGACCGGCCTTTCTTCCGCTCCGGTCGGGCTGCTCCCGAGGAGGTATCGTTTCACCTCTCAACCAGCTTTCCAGATCCATGGACATAACACCCACCCCTTGACATCAAGCCATCCAAAGAAGTGTACTAAAGAAAGGCCGGTCAGGCAATGGAGAGGAGAAAAGTTTCTCTTCTCCGGTCGGGAATAAAATTAAAGCTCTCTTCCAGCAAAGGAAGAGAGCTCTGAGTTCATGGTGCGGAGGGGGAGACTCGAACTCCCACAGCCTTGCAGCCACAAGGTCCTTAGCCTTGCGCGTCTACCTGTTCCGCCACCCCCGCGCAACGACGGATATTATACGCTGGCTTTTTTTCGAAGTCAAGAGAGGAATACTAAAATTCTCTTCTCTCTTTGATTCGGGCCGACTTTCCGCTTCTCTTGCGGAGATAGTAGAGCTTCGCCCGCCGAACCTTCCCGAGGCGCTTGACTTCGATCTGGCTGATCGACGGGCAGTGAAGAGGAAAAATCCGCTCCACTCCTATACCGCTGGAAATCTTGCGGACGGTGAAGGTCTCGCTGAGTCCGCCGTGTTTACGGGCGATCACGACGCCTTCAAAGACCTGGATACGCTCCCTGGAGCCTTCCTTGACCTTCACATGCACCCGGACCGTATCGCCGGAACGAAAATCGGGGAGATCGCTCCTGATGAAATTCTTTTCGATAAGATTTAATACGTTCATTTCAATGAACCCTCCTTGCGTCTCTTTCGCAAAAAATCAAACAGTATCAAAATAACCCGGGCAGGCTTGCTGCAACATGCATCCGGCTGAAATACGAGCGGCTCCATCTAGCGCCATCCGAAAAAACGATCCAGAACGGCGCCTGCCGCCGTTCGTACCGACAGATGGTTGTACTCTCCGTCGCCGCCGGAAAGGGGTGTCAGAACGAAGGAACATTCCGACAGGATCTCTTCGTGAAGTCCGGAGCCCGTACCGAAGAGAAAGAGGACGGGTTTCTTCTCACGGAGCATCCTCCTCTTCGCCTCGATCCAGTGGAAGGCTCCACAGCGGCTGCGGGCGGTAGTTCCGACGAGGAGAGGCGCTTCTCTCTCGCGCTTCGAGATCCATTCGACTCCCCGCTCAACGGAAGAAAAGGTTTTAAGCAACCCAAATGCCTTCGCCCTCTCGGGATTGGCCGATGCCCCTCCTCCTTCCGTCCAGTGACGCGCTACCGTCCTGACCAGCTCCCGCTGGCTCGCCAGCGGGGTTGTCACGAGAAACCGGTCAACTCCGTAGGTCTTGCACGAGCGGGCGATATCGGAGAGGTCAAGCCCGGTCACCGCGGACGTGGTTGCTTCACCCCGCCGGTCGAGGACGGGATGATGCACAAGCGCCACGTACACTCCTTTTGGAAGGTACGGACGGATGTTGGCCCGTGCTACAAGGTCGGGGCGGCGTGAAAGCGTCCTCTCTGCTGCGGCGTTTCTGCGCCATGTTTCGATGCCCGCCGCATCGCCGGAGAGGAGTTCCGGAGGCGCCTGCATACCATTCCATTCCGCAGGCCGGGTGAAATGAGGATGGTCGAGCATTCCCCGATAAAAAGAGTCTTCGACTACAGCCGTTTCCTTTCCAACGACACCGGGAACAAGGCGGGCCATCGCATCGACGAGAGCCATCGCGGGAATCTCACCACCCGTCAGGACAAAATCCCCCAGAGAGAACTCCCTGTCGACGTATTGCGTGACAAAACGCTCGTCCAGCCCCTCGTAATGCCCGCAGATCAGGATCACGTGCTCCTGCGCCGCCAGCGTCTCCACCATCTCCTGCGAGAGAAGATCCCCCTGAGGTGACGGATACGCCACGTATCCTTTGTTTCCGGAAGCGCTTCGAACGGATTCAAGCGCCCGTCCAAGAACCTCGGGCATGAGAACCATTCCGCCGCCTCCGCCGAAGGCGTAGTCGTCGATCTGGCGATAGTTTCCGGAGCCGAAGCCGCGAAGATCCACTATGTCGACATGCAGCAGACCGCTCTTTACTCCTCTGCCGATCATGCTCGTGGAGAGAAAATTATCGAAGAACTCCGGAAAAGCCGTGATGATCGTTACGCGCACTACGCCCACAGCCCTTCGATGAGCATGATGCGAATCTCTCGCTTTTCAAGGTCCACCCCGGCTATGAACTGCTTCACCGCCGGTATGTAATGATCCGTTCCGTCATTGTCGCGAATAACGTAGATGTCGTTTTCTCCCGCCGGGACGACATCCGTCAGCATTCCGAGGAACGAACCGTCTTCGTGGCGGACTGCCGAGATCCCCTTGAGATCGTCGATCCAGAACGCACCCTCTGCAAGTGGATATCGCTCCTCGGGGGGGATTTCGACAAAGGAGCCGAAAAACGGCTCCGCATCTTCGATGCGCAGGAGCTGCTTCGTCCGGAGCACGAGGATTCCCTTGTGCTCCGAATAACGCGCCGAAAGAACAGTTAGCTCCCGAAGAAACGCCCCTTCCGCGCTGTAGAGAGAGATGCTTTCCATGGAGAAAAAACGTTCCGGATAATCGGTCAGAGGGACGACCTTGATACCGCCCCGCAGCCCGTGAGTCCCTATGATACGTCCTATCCGGACTCTACTCATCCTCGACGATATCGACGTCAACCCTGTCGTTTACCTTGACCGCGGATGCTTTCGCAACCAGGCGGATCGCGTTGATGGTTGCGCCGCGTTTCCCGATGACTCTTCCGACATCCTCCGGAGCGACACGAATCGTGATGGCCGTAACGCCCCTCTCGTCCGTCTCCTCGCTTACCTTAACCTCGTCGGGCAGGGTCACGAGGCGCCTGACGACGAATTCCACAAGTTCCCGATAGTCGGGCATGGCTATTCCGCCTGTTTCTTGCCCGCTTCGAACTTCTCCCAGACCCCTGATTTTCTCAGGATGCTCCGTGCCGTGTCGGAGGGTGTTGCGCCGACCTTCAGCCAGTGCATCGCACGCTCTTCGTCAACCTTGATCGAAGAGGGGTCCGTCATAGGATCGTAGGTTCCGAGAAGTTCGATGAAGCGACCGTCTCTGGGCGAACGGGAGTCCGCCACCACCAACCGATAAAAGGGAGCCTTTTTCCGTCCATGACGGGCAAGGCGAATACGTACCGCCATTTACCATACACCTCCTGATATTGTACCGGAACATTTCTTCGGACTTCGCGTCTCCATACAGCGGAGTCCATGACATCCCGCGACGAAACCTCTTTATTTGAAACGGAAACCGCCGCCTCCGAAGAGGCCCTTCGGCATCTTGAAACCCTTTCCCTGTTTGCCGACCTGTTTCCAGAGCTTCCTCATCTGTTCATACTGTGCCAGCAGCTGATTCACCATCTGGACAGACGTACCGGAGCCGAGCGCTATCCTTCGCCGCCTGCTCCCCTTGATAATCGCGGGATCCCGGCGTTCCGCCCTCGTCATCGACTGGATGATCGCCTTCGATTGTTTCAGCCTTCCGGAATCAAGGTCCTCCTCCGAAACTCCCTTCATCTTGCTGAATCCGGGGATCATTTCGAGCACCTTGTTGAGCGGTCCCATTTTCTCCAGCTGTTCGAACTGCACAAGAAGGTCTTCGAGCGTGAACTTCTTCTGTTTGAGGGTTTCGGCCATCCGCTCCGCGCCGCCCGAACCGGCCATTTCCTGGATCTTTTCGGCAAGCCCGATGACATCTCCCATACCGAGTATCCTCTGGGCCATACGCTTCGCATCAAAGGTCTCGAGAGCATCCGTTGCTTCACCCACGCCCGCCAGCTTGACCGGGACCCCCGTCACCTTGCGGATAGCCAGTGCGGCGCCGCCTCGGGCATCTCCGTCCAGCTTGGAGAGCACGACTCCGGTAATCAGGAGCTTCTCGTGAAATGCCGAAGCCACTTTCACCGCTTCCTGCCCTGTCATGGCGTCCACCACGAGAAGAACTTCCGTCGGAGGTGCGGCCTTCTTCATGGCCACAAGCTCCTCCATCAGCTCTTCGTCGACATGAAGCCGTCCGGCCGTGTCGAGAAGAATGAGGTCGTTCAGGTGATTCTCGGCGTAGGCCAAGGCTCCCCTCACGACATTCAGAACGTCTTTTTCTCCCGCTTCCGGGCCGTAGAAGGAGATTTTCGACTGTGAAGCAAGCACCCGGAGCTGCTCGACTGCGGCCGGACGCCGAAGATCGCAGGCGACGACAAGCGGCTTGTGACTGCCCGAGAGTCTGCGCGCGATTTTCACCGTGCTGGTGGTCTTTCCTCCGCCCTGCAACCCCACCATGAGATAAACCGTAGGCGGTTTGGGGGATATCGCCAGAGGAGCCGGTTCTTTCCCCATAAGCTCCGCTAGCTCTTCGTAGACAATAGCGGCGACGTGCTGTCCGGGGGTGATGGAATCGAGAACATCCTTGCCGACGGCACGCAGCCTGATGGATTCCAGCAGGGACTTGACGACCTTGTAGTCGACATCCGCCTCGAGCAGGCCACGGCGAACATCCCGCAGCGCACTCTCAACGTCGGAAGCGGTGAGTTTGCCGCGCCCTTTCAGCCTGTCGAAGACCGCTTCAAAACGTTCACGAAGAGCATCGAACATGTTCAGTTTTCCTCCGCTTTCTGCGACTTCGCTCCATGCCCGAAAAGACTCCGAAGCGCCCGAATCTCATCCTTCAGCAGCTCCTCGCGTGAGCGGAAACCCAGAAGATCCTCCAACTCCTCAAGCCTTTCACGGCTGCGTGAAACCAGGTCCGATACGGCCTGGCGGCTGATTCCCAACTTTTCGGCGGCTTCCGCCAGCGAGAGATCCGAAAACTCGTGAAGCTCCCAGGCTTCCCGCTGCTTTTCGGTGAGAAGCGGGGCGTAGAGATCGTACAGGTCGTGGACGTGTATCCTTCGGGCGAGAAGGTCTTCCTCTTTTCCTTTCCTCATGGACAGCCTCCTGTTGAAACGAAGGCATTATAGCCCTCTCTCCATAGAGTGTCAAGCTTTTTTTCTTGACACCTTCTTTGAAAAGATTTTCTTCTCCTCGAGCTTTTCCCGGCCTGTCAATGATATGATGGATACAAATTATTCGGCGGGTCCGCCCGCTTCCGGAGGCGAAAGAAGATGACGAATCCATTCAATGCAGCCCGAAGAGAGCATCGGAACAAGGCGGGGCATTCACTGGTCAAACGACTGCAGGCAAGAGGCTTTTCCGCTGTCTACTCGGAAACGAAAGAACAGGCGCTCGAAGAAGTCCTGAAAATCATCCCTGAAGGAGCCTCGGTCGGTATTCCGGGAAGCGTCACCATCCGGGAAATCGGCGCGCTGGAGAAGCTGAAGGAGAGGGGATGCACGGTGATCCACCACTGGACCCCATCCCTTTCTCCGGAGGAGAGACTGAACGTCCTTCAAGAGGAGCTCCTGGCAGAGTATTTTCTCACGAGCTCGAACGCCCTCACCCGGGACGGTATACTGGTCAATATCGACGGAAACGGAAACCGGGTAAGCGGCATGGCGTGGGGGAAGAACACCCTGATTTTCGTCATCGGAATGAACAAGGTGACAGGCAGTCTGGACGAAGCCATCGCACGGACGCGAAACATGGCGACCCCGCCGAACGTGATACGGCTCAATCTGGACACGCCGTGCGCAAAGACCGGATTCTGCAGCGACTGCAACTCTCCCGACCGGGCATGCAAGGCGCTTCTCGTCCTGGAACGCGCTACCGGGGGGAGAACGTCGTACGTCATCCTCGTGGGAGAGGATCTCGGCTTCTGATCGCACCATTTTTCAGCCGGATGTGCTTTTTTTACGCTTTTAGTGTACACTTGCCCCGTCACTGCCAGATGGGGAAGGAGGACTATTGATGTCCAACCGGGGAAAAATCGCTCTTGTCATAGCAGGCGGCCAGATCAGCATGAAATTCAACGAGCAGATCCAAACCTTGCAGCCTACGCTGGCGCCGGAGGAAATGCTCGGATGGCTCCCTGCGGAACTGGCGAAGAAGATCTTTGTGATCGACTGGAGTCGTCAGCCAAGCAGCCACTATACGGTCCGAATGACGGCCGACCTCGTCCAGGTTCTCTCGAAAGCGGTTTTCGATGGTGCGGATGGCGTGGTGGTAACCTGCGGAACGGACACGCTGGAGGAGATGGCGTACCTCGCCGACCTGTACTGGGCGTATCCGCAGCCGCTTATTTTCACAGCCGCCGTATATCCTCCCGACGATCTCGGATCGGACGCAAAGCTCAATCTCGACCAGGCAGTCTGCGCATCTCTTTCCAGGGAATGCTGGGGAATGGGAGTCCTTGTCTGTGTGCAGGAGCAGCTTTTTGCCGCATCGGAGATCACGGGAACGGCATGCCAGAGAAAAGATTTCTTCTCTTCTCCCGGACGCGGCCCGCTCGCCCAGTTCATCGGAGGAAGGGTGGATATTCTCCGCCGTCGCAAACGAGCGACGATCCTCGAGGAAGGGATGACGCCTTCCCGTGACGTCGAACTTCTCACAGCGTCCCTGGGGGGCGGAGACAGAATGATCGAGATACTTTCCACCGACGGCAGGCGTGAACTGGACGGTCTTGTCATAGCGGGCTTCGGAAACGGAAATGTGCCTCCATCGTGGATTCCGCATATCAAGAAGCTCCTGAAGGACGCAATACCAGTGGTCATTACCACCAGATGCCCCGAGGGGCACACGCGGGAGACGCCGTACTCGTTCGAGGGGAGCATGACCCGCCTGCTGGAGATGGGGGTTCTCGACGGAGGGCACCTCCGGCCGGCACAGGCAAGATTGAAGCTCGCCGCAGGGCTGGGCGCCGGAATGCGGAAAGACGATCTTCAGAGATATCTTTTCGACGAATAAGGAAGCGTCAGCGGACAACCGGCGAAAACAGTGAGCCGAGCTGATCGCTTGAGCGGCTGTCAAGGACGACAATCTGCACCGACGGCCCGGCGAGCACCGAGGAGCTTCGTCTGCCTGCGGATTTTTGGCAGGCGGAAAGGAGTGGAAAACAGCCCCAAAACATGATAGAATATTTAAAGCATATGCTAACAGAAACCTGCTCTTCGGCGAAAACGCGTTTTGAAGGCGCAAAAGAAACGAAAGGAGGAACAAATCATGAAATACGCCGCCACCGATGAAATGATTGCGATACGTCTTTCGGAGGGAGACGACATAGCCGATTCCATAGCTCATGTCTGCAAGGCATGTGATGTTGATTCCGCAGTCGTTGTCTCCGCAGCAGGGATGGTCTCCTCCGTGACCTTCGGCTGGTATAACGGCCGTGATTACAATACGGAGACGGTACGGGAAATAATGGAGCTGACCGCGCTCAGCGGAAATGTCAGCTACCGGGGAGGATCGATCTACCCTCACCTTCACGGGGTTTTCAACAGGCCCGATCATACCGCTCTCTCCGGGCATATTCTCCAGGCCATCGTCTTCAACAACACGGAGCTCTTCCTGAAACCGCTTTCTACCATTCAGCTCGGACGTTCTTTCGACGGCTCTTTCGAGGCGCTCGCCCCGGAAAAACGCATCTAGCCAATCAGAAACCATATCAATCGAAAGATCCTCCTGGCTCCAGGAGGATCTTTCGATTGATCCTTTCAATGCCGGCGGTCAATAAGCCTTCGCGAAAACGACCTTCCGCGCTCCGCTCGTCCCGGTGATCATGCAGGAGCCTGTTTCCCCGTCGCCGGATGAATCGGTATGAAGCGGCATGCAACGAGGCGTGGCTCCGGTTTCCTCCTTGATCTTCTTTTCGTCGGCGGGGGTTCCGGCGAAGAATGCCTCGACGAATCCTCCCTTCTCCTCGATTACCGACTTGAACTCATCGTAGCTCGAGACAGCACAGGTATTCTCCTTTCGGAAAGCGAGGGCTTTCTCGTAGAGTGCGGTATGAATCTCCTCGAGAAGAAGCGGAATTCTCTCGGGAAGGCTTTCGATCGGTACATCCGTCTTTTCCCCTGTATCCCTCCGGACAACTCTGGCAGTTCCCGACGCGAGATCCTTTTCTCCGATTTCGATCCGGAGAGGAACTCCTTTCTGCAGATGATAGAAAAAGCGGTCTCCGGGACGGAGGTGGAATTGTTTGTCAACAACGGTAAATCTGCCGCCGAGGCGCGCGTCCAGCAGGGCGGAGAGCTCCACGGCTCGCGGAAGAAGAAGCGTTGCCATCTTCTCCTCGTCGGTTCCGATGGGAAGGACCGCGACCTTCACGGGAGCTACCCGGGGAGGCAGGATCAGACCGTCGTCGTCGGAGTGCGTCATGATGAGAGCGCCGATAAGACGCGTGGAGACGCCCCAGCTCGTCGTCCAGGCGTACTCGAGGTCGCCGTCCCGGTTTTGAAACTGGATTTCGAACGCCTTGGCGAAGTTCTGGCCGAGAAAGTGGCTGGTCCCGGCCTGAAGAGCTTTCCCGTCGCTCATCATAGTCTCGCATGAATACGTGTTCTCGGCGCCCGGGAAACGCTCCCCCTTCGTCTTCTCGCCCGGAATGACGGGAAGGGCAAGGATATCCGTCATGACGCGGCGATAGACCTCGAGCATCTTGAGCGTTTCGTCCATCGCCTCGTCCTTCGTGGCGTGTGCGGTATGTCCCTCCTGCCAGAGGAATTCCGAAGTCCGCAGAAAGAGGCGGGGGCGTTTCTCCCAGCGCATCACGTTGGCCCACTGGTTTATCAGAATGGGAAGATCACGCCATGACTGAATCCATTTGCTGTACATATGGCCGATGACCGTCTCGGATGTCGGACGCACCACCAGGGGCTCTTCCAGCTCATCGCCTCCGGCGTGCGTCACGACTGCGCACTCGGGGGCAAAGCCCTCGACGTGCTCCGCCTCCTTCTCGAGGAAGGAGTTGGGAATCAGGAGGGGAAAGTAGGCGTTGACATGCCCTGTCTCCTTGAAGGCGTCGTCGAAATGACGCTGAATGGATTCCCATATGGAGTATCCTGTGGGGCGGATGACCATGCACCCTCTTACAGGAGCGTAGTCCGCCAGCTCGGCTACTTTGATGATATCAAGATACCACTGGGAGTAATCTTCCGATCTCGGTGTTATGTTGCGTGCCATTTTTCTTCCTCCTGTTTTCCGTGCCCTCGTCTTAAGGGCGTTTCAAGTCAGTTTCGATGTTTTCTTCCGCCGTGCCGCCTGCTCCAGCGGATCAGGGCAGAGGATATCGTCCCCATACCGGACTTCCAAGAAAGAAGCCTATCTTGAAATCCTTTTCGTCGTTGTAGAGGAACATCAGCTTTCCGTCAAAAAGCACACCGGGGATCGAAAACGACACTCCCGCCTCCCAGACGTCGCGGAACCGCTCGTTCTCATCATTGAATGCAAAGCCCATTCCGCCGAAAATTTCGGTGTTCAGGGCGCCCCACCAGCTCTTCATCAGGATTCTGCGAAAGGCCATGTTCCACCATGCCATTCGTTCCGCTTCGATGGGCCTTCCTGAATAGCTGTACAGCTCCTCGGTCGCTCCGAGATAGACCGCACGTCCTTCCTGTTTCATATCTCCCTCCGCAAAACCGGCACGGAAGTAGAATCTCCAGTCGTTGGCGAGCCGCGCGGCGCGGAAATAGCTGATACGATAGAGCACCTCGTCGTTGTCGGGCCACCAGGCTTGAAGCGAGAGCAGGGCGCCGTCGGTCGGATCGATATCGTCGTTGAGCGTGTTGGAGTACATGAAAAGAGTGGGCCCTGCGGCGGAGAAATATTCTCCGGAACTGCCGCGCATCTGTTCGAAGGCATAGCCCACCCCTCCTTTGAAGGACTTCCATTCGAAATGTTTTGCAAAGCCCAGCCCATAACGCTCCCAGTCGCGCCTCCCCATGTTCGCCGTCTCGATCTCCCAGTTGTAGGCGGACAAACGAATTTCCCACGGGGTCTTGCCCGGGGTGTCGAAGTAGCTCGCATCAACTCCCCACTGCTCACCGACCTTGAAATTGAATTTCACCGAATCCCCTTCCCTGACGATATCCCGCCGGACTCCGTTGACAAAGAGCCAGCGGTAAGGATGGAGGTTCGTCGTATAGCCTGCGAAGTTGATTTCGAGAACCGGTTTTCTCTGGAGCACGAAGACGACTTTCACATCCGGACCCGCCTCTTCGAAGCGGTAATCCACGGAGAGAACGTCATCCCGGTCGCCGATATCGCGACTGGCCCTGAGCACTTCAATTGAGCTCAGAGGTTTGCCTACCCAGCTTTCGTACTTTCTCCCGATCTCGGAGGCAATTTCGTCGCTCACTCCCTCCACGGCGACGGCGGCGACCCGGGAATCCAGGCAGAGCGCTTCTCTCTGAGCGACCGGAGGAGCGGCTTCAGCAAGTTTCCGGATGAATGCCATTCTTGCGAGCGTCGCGTTTTTTCCTCCTTGAATGACCAGATCCGCATTCGAGAGGTCGAAAATGCGGATATCCTCGACCGGCGGCGAGATGACGAGATCCGCCTTGTGAATTTCCAATTCGACATTCCGGCTCGTGAAAATTGTCAGCGACTGATCGACGACATCCACCACGGAATGGATTTTATTCCTGGTTTTGAGCTTGCCGGTGACATCCACAGCGATTACGGGAAATCCCGGAAAAATCTCCTTTGCGGTTTCGACCGGAAGATTCGAGACGAGCCCTCCGTCGACCAGCAGCTTGCCTCCGACCGGCCACGGATCGAAGAGGGCGGGAATGGCCATCGACGCTCTCATCGCGGAGGCGAGGCTGCCCGAGCGCAGGACGACTTTCTCGCCGGTTTCAAGGTCTGTCGCGACAGCGGCGAACGGAATCGCAAGTTCATCGAAGCGGACAATCTGAATTCGGGACGCGAGATGAGCGAAGCTTTCGAGGAGCTTCACTCCCGACATGCCTCCGAGAGGCCCCACAACGTCGCCCGCCTTGTTGAGCATCACCCACGGAATCTTGTTCCTCGGTGAAACGCTGTCGGAAGGGAGGGGAACGAAGATCGGGTTGCTTCTTTCGGAGAGAAGATTCGTAAGATCCAGCTCCGCGACGACCTTGCGAAGCTCCGATGTGGTGTAGCCGCTCGCGGCGAGTCCGCCGACGATCGAACCCATGCTCGTCCCCACGATGCCGGCGATTGGGATGTTCTGCTCCTGGAGCGCTTCGAGAACGCCGATATGGGCGAGGCCGCGCGTTCCGCCGCCGGAGAGCGCGAGCACCACGCCGCCTTTCTGGGCGGAGGCGTCCCCGCAAAAAAACAATTGAATCAACAGCAGCACCGCCCACAGAGGCTTTTTGAACATCGGAATCCCCCTCCTGATTCAAATAACAGCAAGCATTAGACAATCCCACCATATCCTAACAGAATTCGGGGCCGATGACCACTCCTCGTACCTATTCCCCGCACCAATTCAAGGCCGGTTCTCCTGAAATTAAAAAAATATGGTTCCCGCGGACTGGAATTCAAACGGAGAATAGTATATCCTGTGATCATGATACAGGTTTCGAAGAGGAGGTGGTTTTTTTCGCTCAATCTCCGTACCTTTTCACCTTTTTGAAAATGCACCACAAATTTCTCGAAGGAGGCGGTACTGTTGTCGGCAAAAAAAGTTCCTCTCATTTGGCAGATCGGTATTGGATTCATTCTCGGAATTGTAGCGGGCGCTGTAATCGGAGAACAGGTTCAGATAATCGAACCTGTGGGGAGAATCTTTATCGTATTGCTGCAGATGCTCATCGTTCCGCTCGTTTTTTCGAGCCTTGTCGTCGGTGCGGCATCCATAGGCGATCCGCGCGACCTCGGAAGAATCGGAATCAAGACGGTCGCATTCTACCTTGCCACCACCGCGATCGCAATCACCATCGGTCTGCTGTTGGGGAACTTCCTTCAGCCGGGAGCCGGAATGGCGATCGGCGAAGGAGCGGCTTTCAAGGCCCCTGAGGCCCCCAACATCAGGAACGTCATTATCGGGCTCTTCCCTTCGAACGCGCTGAGAGCCGCAGTTGAAGGCAATATGCTCCAGATCATCGTCTTCGCGCTCTTCCTCGGCGTTTCCGCCGTTCTCGCAGGCGAAAAGGGCAAGCCGCTCATCAACTTCTTCGACTCCCTTGCGGAGGCCATGTACAAGCTCACCGGCATCGTCATGAAGATAGCTCCCTACGGCGTCTTTGCGTTGATCGCGGTCACCGTCTCCAAATACGGGATGTCCGTCCTTGCGCCGTTCGCAAAGGTCATCCTGGCGGTCTATGTCGGGTGCGCCCTTCACGTCATCATCACCTACTCCAGCCTGATCACCATCTTCGTGAAGAAATCCCCTCTCTGGTTCCTTCGGGGTATCCGCGAAGCAGCACTGACGGCCTTCGTGACGCGCTCAAGCGCCGCTACGCTTCCCATCACGATGAGAAACACGCAGGAGAATCTCGGCGTCTCCGAGAAGGTCTCCTCTTTCGTTCTTCCTCTCGGTGCGACCATCAACATGGACGGAACCGCCCTCTACCAGGGCGTCTGCGCCCTCTTCGTCGCTCAGGCCTACGGGCTCTCGCTCGGCATGGGAGCGCAGCTCAGCATCATCCTGACAGCGACTCTGGCTTCGATAGGAACAGCCGGAGTTCCCGGAGCGGGGCTCATCATGCTGACGCTCGTCCTGACGGCGGTCGGACTGCCGCTTGAAGGCGTGGCCCTCGTTGCCGGTATCGACGCGGTGCTCGACATGGCGAGGACCTGCGTCAACATCGTCGGAGACTCGTGCGTAGCGACGGTCGTCGCCTCGACCGAAGGAGAAAAACTGTAGACGAACACTCATTGAGCCGCGCCGTAAAATGGAGAGGGGAGGCCTCTAGGCCTCCCCTCTCCATTTTACGGATCATTTATTTCATTCCTCCGGTTCAAACGCTGAAGGAAAGAACGAGAAAGAGTGTTCCGGCAGCAGGAAGCTTGAACGGCAGCGTAAAGGAGCGTACACCGGGGGACTGGTTCGGTATGGTCTTTATTCCCGCGCCGGAAATCAATTGCGGAGGTGTAACCTCAGTCCCTTCAAGAGCGGCCTGGATGAGCGCGCGTCCGCTCACCATGTTGGCAAGCTCGCCGATGACGCTCATGGAGACCGAGTCCTCGAGAGCGGAGGTGTAACCTCAGTCCCTTCAAGAGCGGCCTGGATGAGCGCGCGTCCGCTCACCATGTTGGCAAGCTCGCCGATGACGCTCATGGAGACCGAGTCCTCGAGATTCGGCGAGATCATTCCTCCCGACATCGCCGACACAGTGGCGTTGAATCCCGCCTCATCGAGCATGATGACAGCCGTTCCCTGCACGCCTCCTCCGACAATGCCGACAAGTGCGGCGAGGCAGCTCCCTTTCACGTTGACGCCCTGCGCGATTTCCGCTTTTGCAAGAGAGAGTTCCACCCCCATCTCCTTGCTTACCGTCATCAGAGAAGAACCAAATGTATTGACGAGAGTCGCCAGCTTCTCTGTGCCCATGCAATCTCACCTTTCCCTTTCTACTTCCGGTCCTCTTCCGACTGGATTCCGCAGTAACATCGGACGATGGCCCACGCTGCGAAATCATCGATATCGCGGGGAGGAACCCGGAATTTTGTCGATATCAGTCTCCAAAACCCCCTTGGGGGGTGAAGCATCCAGTAAAGGTTCCTCGCCGTAAGCGTCGTCCCTCTCTCCGGTACTAACTTTACCCCAAGAGAGGCCGATTGCGCAAGAGAGAGAAAATATTCTTTTCCGGTCCCGTTCCCCATGACAATCTCGGAAAGAGAAGAAAGCGACGCGTCATGCATTCGTTTCTCCAGGACAAATTCTTCCAGTGCGGGAAAATCGCGCGCCGCAACCGCCCGGAAGAACACGAGAGCATTTGCTACTCGAAACATTCCGGATACAAGGAGGGTTCCGTCTTGCTCGACCAGAGCCCATCCGGCCTTTTCCCGTCCCGGATCGATTCCGAGGATCACCGCTGCTCCCCCGATGTCGAGGCCCATCGCGGATACAGCCACATCCACTGCTCCGGATATCTGCTGATCCACTCGCTCAGCACGTTGTTGCAGAGCGTCATCGCGTGTTCCATTGTTTCATGCTGCTCCGGACGCCCGCTCTTCCATGGAGAGGGGAGGATGTGCAGATCGTGATTTTCCGAATTTCCCCGCCGGATCATGAAGCAGGGAAGAATGACGCTTTCGAGCTTGCAGGCTATCTTGGCCGGTCCGTAAGGGGTGCTCGCCGGAAGTCCCAGGAAGGGAACGAAAACTCCTTTCTCTCTGACATCCTGATCGATAAGAACAGCGAGAACTTCTCCCCGCTTGAGACAGCGTATGGCCGCCTTGAGATCGAACCCCTTGCTCACGGTTTTCACTCCGCACATCGCCCGCAGCCTTATAATTCTGTCGGTCACCCTCTCATCGCGCTGATCTGCTCCGATGGCGTTCATAGGATACCCTCTCTCAGCAAGGACCGAAGCCCCGAACTCCCAGTTTCCGATATGCGCCGAAAGCATAAGGACTCCATTGCCGGCGGCGACTGCTTTCCGGAGGTGTTCTTCTCCGTGGACGCTGACAACGGAACGAAACGGTCTCCCGCTTCCGGGAACCGTCACGAACTCGATCACGGAGCGTCCGAGGTTCATATAAGAAACCCTCACTATTCTGCGGGCGTTGGTAACTCCGGTCTGCAGGGCGCGGACGCACCGCCGTTCAGCTTCGTCCACCTTTTTCTTGCTGAAAACCCAAAGGAGGAACCCCAGAAAAGCGCCTGCACGGACCGCCCATTTCAAAGGGAGCTTCTTCAAGATCCGCAACGCTCCGGACAAACTTTCCCATTTCAATTTCGAAAAACCGTTCACCGTTGCAACCCCTTTACGATATACTGGATGCGTATCTAAGAATACCACGGGAGGGATAAAACATGCTCACACGGATTCTTTTTCTCGCGGACGTCTCTTCTTTTTCAGCACGAGGGCTGGCATGGGCGGCCGATAAACTTTCGGGAGAGCAGTCGGACTTCCTGGTTCTCCATGTCGTCGACCGGGCGGCAGGTCTTGACGCACCGGAGTTGGTCCGCGAGGCGGAAGGATACCTGGAGGAGATGTGCGCCAGGACGCTTCCTCCCGAATCCTATTACAAAACGCTCGTTCTGTCGGGCGATGTGCTCGAATCACTACCGGAGACGATCCGTTCCGAAAAGTGCACCTTCGCCGTCTTTCCCCTTCCACGGGAAGAGGATGGAATTCCGCTCATACGGTCCATCCAGGTTCCTCAGATCATTCTCCGGGAAGCGGAAGGCTTCTTTCCCGAAGAAGACGTCTTCGGAAATCTGGTCGTTGCTCTCGACCTGGAGCCGACGAGGACAAATCTCGTCCTGGACAACCTTCGTGACTTTCTCTCCCAGCTCAACAGGCGCCTCGCCGTCACCCTCCTCCATTGCGTTTCACCGCAATCCGCGGAAAGCGCCCCGGAGATATTGAATACCGCCGCGGAGGCCCTTGAACATGTCAGGGACGAGATCGCGTCCTGGGGGCACGAGACAACCGCCGAAATCGTCAGCGGCGATCCGTTAATGGAGCTCCCCGCAAGAATATCCGCAACCGGGCCGTCTCTTCTGGTACTCGGACTACCGGTCATGGGAGAACTTGGGCAACTCTTCCTCGGAAGCACCGCGGAGGCGATACTCTCGGGAACGGACTGCCCCCTGCTCATCTTTCCGCTGTAAAGCGATTCTTCCTCTGTCAAGTCTCTACGGAATGCACAGGGGGAGGCCGGCCTCCATCACGAGCGCATCTTCGCTCTCCACGGAACCTTTTCCATCCTTCTCGAGCGGAGACCGGAACTCCGGGGGAGCGTAGTATTTTCGAACGACGAACGATGGAATGAAACCAAGTTTTTTATAGAAAAGACGGGCTTCGTAATGCGACATCCGCACATGAAGCCCGATCTTTGAATGTCCTAAAACGAATGCAACCTCGCAGACCGCTGCCACAAGCTGAGAACCGACGCCTCTTCTCCGGTGCTCTGGGACTACCGCGATATTGGCGATTTCCGCTCCCCTCTCTCCGGGACCGAGCACGGCGAATCCGAGGAGAACATCCTTCCCCCACGCGCCAAGATAGAGATAGGGCGTTTCTCCGGAGAGATCCCTTTTTATCAGTTCACGAGGCCATGGAGCGGCGGAAGAGCACTCCTCCACGCACCAGATCGACGGTGCATCGCGGGGCGAGCAGTACCGGATATCGGGCAGAAAAATTGGCGCGCTCCCTCCTCCTAGAAATTCCGCAGGATCGTCTGGTCCCTTCCGGGTCCGACACCGATGAGATTGACCGGTACTCCGGTTGCGGCTTCGATATATTCCACGTACTTTCTGGCTTGCACCGGAAGATCGTGATACTCCTTGCAGGACGAGATGTCTTTCTGCCACCCTTCCAGGTGCTCATAGTACGGCGTTGCCTTTTCAAGCCGCTGGAGCGCGCACGGGAAGTGCTCTTCAGTCTCTCCTTCGATATCATATACCGTGCAGATCGGAATCCGTTCGATTCCGGAAAGGACATCCAGCTTCGTCAGCGCGATGGAGCTGATTCCATTCACCCTGACGGCGTAACGGAGCGCGACGAGGTCGAGCCAGCCGCATCGCCGGGGCCGTCCCGTCGTTGCTCCGAACTCCGCCCCCTTTTCTCTCAGGCGCTCTCCTCCGCTGCCGGAGTCCTCGGTGGGGAACGGTCCCTCGCCGACCCGCGTGCAATAGGCCTTTACAACACCTATAACACGGTCCACCAGGGCGGGACCGACTCCAAGACCGACACATCCTCCCGCCGCCACCGGGGATGAACTGGTGACGTAGGGGTAGGTGCCGTGGTCCACGTCGAGCAGCGTCCCCTGGGCGCCCTCGAAGAGCACTCCTCTCCCCTCTTTCAAGGCATCGTCGATGATCCGGGACGCATCATCGACGTACGGGGCGAGAGCCTTCCCCCAGGAACCTGCAAGAGCGAACATCTCATGAAACGGAAGAGGTTCCTCACCGTAAATTTTTGTGAGATACAGATTTTTCTCCTCAAGGTTCACTTCGAGCTTCTCTCTCAGCACATCGCTGTCCAGAAGGTCGCCTACCCGAATGCCGCACCTGCTGTATTTATCGACGTATGCCGGGCCGATCCCCCTGCCGGTGGTACCGATCTGCCTCCCTTTTCCCCTCAGGCTCTCCTGGGCCTTGTCCAGAAGTTTATGATACGGCATGACGACATGCGCGGCGGCACTGATGACCAGCCGCGCACGGTCCTTTCCCTGGTCCTGGAGTTCTTTGAGCTCTTTCAAGAGCTGTTCGGGGTCGATCACCACACCGTTGCCGATGACGCAGGTTTTACAGGGATAGAGCATTCCGGACGGAAGAAGATGGAAGACATACTTCTTCCCCTCCACGATCACCGTGTGGCCTGCATTCGCTCCTCCCTGGTAGCGCGCGAAAATATCGACCTTTGAACCGAGACTGTCCACGACTCTTCCTTTTCCCTCATCGCCCCACTGGGCGCCGATAATGATTTCGACTCGTCCTTTCAACTGCACATCCTCCTCGTGGTGAAACAGCATTCCTGCCGAAACAACGCATTTTCCGCTTCCGGGAGTTCCGATCCCGGGAAAATCAGCGCATGTGAAGAAAACGCACAAGATCGGGAAGAGTAACAAGCGTGCCCCTTTCCAAGGGCGCCTCGATTCTCTTCCGTAAAAAATTGAGCGTCGTATTTTTCGTGTGAGCGATCATGACAACCCACCCTCGCTTTTCAGCAATGGCGGTCCCCCGGCGGAACTGGGCCTCCATAAACTCCTCCGTTGGCTCATGATCCAGAAAAACAGAATTATACAACGCCGGAATTCCTTTTTCGACGGCCGTACGGTACGCCACCGAAGAGGACGAGGTCCGGCTGTCGAGAAAAAAGAGCGGATAATCGCCCAGAATCTCCATGAAGGAATCCATTAGCTGTTCGTCCGACGTTGCGCGGGATCCCCTGTGATTGTTCAGACCGACAGCATCCGGAAGAGACTCCATGATTCCGCGCAGGAACAAAGAAATATCCTCCCGAGACATACCGGAGTCAACCCGGTCGACTGGTCTGCTGCCGGTCCAGCGGGGATCCTCCCTGGCTCCCATGGGAAGATGGACAATATAGGGAATACCGGACTCATTCGCACGTTCGGCCGCAAAAGAGGAAAAACGCTGAAATGGAATAATCGCCCAAGTCACCGGCATATTCAACTTTTCGTACTCTTCGGCCATTATTCTCGAAAATCCAAAATCATCGATGACGATCGCGACGTACGGTCCTTCCGGTACGTTCTCTTCGCTTCCGGAAAGCTTGGCTGCAACCGAAGCGAGCATCCCCTCACCCGGCTTAAAATACTCATCGACCGGAGCCGGAACAGATTCGGTGTCAGGGTACTCGGAGACAGTTTCCCGTTCCGAAAAAGGCACAGGGCGATATTGGGCATCTTCGGAAAGAAGAGCCTCCCGCCTTTGTGCCTCTTCAGAAGAAAGAAGCACAAAGGCGGAAAAAAGAGCGAATATGCACCCTCCGAAAAAGAGAAGGAGACGCAGGCGTCTCTGTTCCATATAATCTCTGTTCGTTTCCTGAGAAAAAGTCTCAGAAAGCCTGCACGATCTTCTTCGGGAGCGTCGTCCTCTTTCCGGAAATCAGGTCGTGCAGCTCTGCCTTCGCCCTCTTCAGCTGTTCGTCCTTTTCGGCATCCCTCGCCGATTCTCCCTCCACCTCAACGTCCGGATCGAGTCCCACGTTGTCGATGATCTTCCCGGAAGGAGTCTGATACCGGGCGATGGTAACGTACAAGCCGGAGCCGTCGCCGAGATTGAACAGCGTCTGCACCGATCCCTTGCCGAAGGTTTTTTTCCCTACGGAGAGAGCCCGTCCCCGGTCGGAGAGGGCTCCCGCCACGATCTCCGAGGCGGAGGCGCTTCCCTCGTTGATCAGCACGACCATCGGCAGATCGACAGCAGTTCCCTTGCTCGCGAACACCTGGTCGTTGGCTCTTTCCACGCGCCCTTTCATGCCGACGACAAGACCGCCGTCGAGGAACATGTCGCAGATTTCGACCGCGCCGTTCAGCAAGCCCCCGCCGTTGTTTCTGAGATCGAGAACAAGGCCTTTCGCACCTTGTTTCGACATTTCACGGAGCGCGTCTTCGACCTCACCAGCGGTATTTTGCTTGAACTGACTGATTCTGAGGTAGCCCAGCGAGTGGTCCATCATCTCCCACCGCACCGATTTCAGCTTGATGATTTCCCGCATGAGCTCGAACTTCAGCAGTTCGTCCTCGCCTTCCCTGCGTACCCAGATGGTCACCGAGGTTCCCGGTTTCCCGCGGAGATACTTGACGACCTTCTGCGAATCCCAGCCGAGGATTACCTCGTCCTCTATCTTGACGATCTGATCCTGCGGTTTCAACCCGGCACGGTCGGCGGGAGTATCCTCGATAGGGCTTATGATCAGCGTTCTGCCGTCGCGTTGCCCTATGTAGATTCCGAGGCCGCCGTACTGCCCCTCCATTTCGATTTCCTCTTCCTTGAGCTGCTCCGGTGTCACGAACCGAGTGTAGGGATCCCCCCACGCCGCCACCATACCGTGAATCGCACCGTGAACCAGATCGTCCTCTTCGATCGTCTCATTGCCGGCGTCGACCTGGTAAGTCTCGACAATCGCCCGGGCCTGTTTCATCAGCCACATCGCACGCGCATTGAACGGCGATATCCTGGCGAACTCTCCCAGGTCCACCGCTCCGGCTGCGAAGAGAAATCCAGTCAGGGCAACACCGACAATCATGCCGATTACAGAACCGGCAACCAAACCACGCATACGCCTCCAGAGCGATGATTGTTCCAGTTTCATGTTTTGTCTCCTTTACTTATCTTCCAAGATATCGCATCGGATCGCGAGCCTCGCCGTTCAGCCTGACTTCGAAATGGAGGTGCGCTCCCGTCGTCGTACCGGTGCTGCCGACCGTCCCGATTATCTGTCCTCTTTTCACGCCGTCTCCCTCGCTGACGGAAAGGCTCGCGAGGTGAGCATAGACGCTGGACAGGTCATTTCCGTGGTCGATGATGATGATCTGGCCGTATCCGCGGAGCCACCCCGCGTAGATCACTTCGCCCGGCCCGCCCGCCTGAACGGGTGTTCCTCTCGGAGCCCGGATATCGATGCCGCTGTGCATCATTTTCGTCTTGAAGGTCGGATGAACCCTCATTCCGAAAGAACTGGTTATCTCTCCCTGTACGGGCCACGCCAGCTGACCTCCGGACGGAAGGTACGTGTACTGCTGTGCCGGCGGACGATCCGGGCGCACCTCGTTTTCACGCTTCCTCCGCATCAGGTCCATGATGGTCCTTTGAATCTCCCGCTGCGAATCCTGAAGCTCCTTTACCGCCTTTTCGTGCAGTGCGCGCTCGTTTCGGACCTTTTGAAGGAATGTGTTGCTGTTGTTGATCTCCTCACGGTAGGTTCTCCTGGCCTGTTCAAGAGTCGCCGCATTCGCGGCGAGAGCGTGCCGTTCCTGCTCGAGCTTTGCCGCCGCGGCTGAAAGGTGCTCTTTTTTCGCGAGCATTCCGTTGATCATCGCCTCGTCCTGCTGCGCAATGCGATTCAGCAGAAGCGTCGTCTCCAACGCCTCGTGCGCCGTGGCGGCGGAAAGCAGAAGATTGAACTCCGCGACGCCACCGTACTTGTAGATGTTGACGAGTCGTTCTTCCAGGACATGTTTCATCGACGAGAGTTCCCTCTCGGTGTGTTCGATTTCATTTCGCAGATCCGAAATCGATTGCCGGGTCTTCTCCCTCTTCAGTTCGAGCACCCGTATGCGCTGCTCCGTCACCATGCGCTTCTGGTCCAGTTCGTCGATGCGGGAGATAACGCCTTCTTCTCTCGCTCCCATCTGACGGACTCTCTGCTGGTGTTCGGCGATTTTCTTCTCCAGATTTCGCATGCGCGCCTCTTCCCGGCTGAGCCGGACGTCGATTCCGGAATCGTCGGCTCCTCCCGCGGACGCTCCGAAAAGCAAGCAGAACGCAAGAAAGGCAAGAATACAGGCTCCGCAAATTTTTCTCATTCGGCCGACCTCCTCCGCTGACCGGATTACCGGGGGCGCAGGCTCATCGATGTAAAACGGTGCACCGCGAGCCAGCTGCACATCCATCCGGTCGTAGCACCGGCGGCAAAGAGAAAGGAGAAAAACTGCGTCAGGATCCACCGGTCATTAATTATATCAAGAAATGCAAGCGTGGAACGAATCGCATTCAAAGCCGACGTGTAGGTGCTCCATAATCCGAGAATCGCGCACAGCGCTCCTCCAGCCCCCAGAATCATTCCGTGCAGAACAAAAGGGAGCGAAATATAGGTCTTCGTCGCTCCTATCAGCATCATGACCTCGATCTCTTCTTTCCTGGAGTAGATCGCGATCCGGATCGTGTTGAAGATGACGAGCATACTGATGATCAGGGTCAGCATCAGGATCACACCCGATACGGTGCCGGATACCCGCGAGATCGTGGAGAGCCTCTCGACGAGCTTTCCCGCGTACAGAACCTCCTCGACGGAAGGCAGGACCATAAGGTCCCGGACGATGTAGGTGATCTGGTCGGCTCGCTGAACCTGGATTTCAAGGCTCCACGGCAGCGGATTCTCGCCGAGCAGCGTCACCGCCTGTGCCTGGTTGCCGAGCTTCGCGCGCAGTTTCTCGAGGGCATCCTCCGGAGAAACAACCCGGACCGACGTGACGACGGGAGATGACTTCACCGTAGCCAGCGCCTCGTCCGCATTTACTCCCCGTTTCATATAGGCCTGGATGACCAGACCGCCCTCGATACGGGATACGATATAGCGGATATTCATGGCGAAGAGCGCCGTGAATCCCAGGATATACAACACCGAAGCCGCGGTGAGCAGCGTCAGGAGACTGAGCCCCCAGTGACGGAAAAGCAGCCGGAACGTGTCCCGCAGCGCGTATCTAAAGCTCGCCATCGACGAAATACCTCCCCCTTCGCTCGTCCCGTTTCAGACGTCCGTTGTGAAGCTCCACGAGGCGCTGCCGGTAGGCATCCACGAGATACTGATCGTGCGTGGCGACGAGAACGGTCGTTCCCGCCGCATTGATGGAAAGCAACAGGCGCATGATCTCCTCCGAGGTGCGAAGATCGAGGTTTCCGGTAGGTTCGTCGGCAAGAAAAATGGAGGGAGAGTTCGCCATCGCCCGGGCGATCGCGACCCGCTGCTGCTCTCCCCCGGAAAGCTGGGGAGGCTTGAGAAATCTTCTTCTCCAGAGTCCGACCTGGTCGATCACCTCGTTCGCCCTGCCCTCGACCAGTTTGGGCGGAAGACCCATTGCCTCCAGAACAAAGGCCACGTTTTCGACGACGTTGAGGTTGGGGAGGAGTTTAAAGTCCTGGAAGACGACTCCCACCTCCCTCCGGTAGTACGGAAGGTCGACGGAACTTATTTTTCTCAGGTTCCTCTCCCCTACCGTTATCTGGCCGCGGGTAGGGACATATTCCCTGGAAATCAAACGGAGCAGTGTCGTTTTTCCCGATCCCGTGGTCCCCACAAGGTAAAGGAATTCACCGCTGTCCACCGAGAGATAGACATCCTCGAGCGCGACAATGTCGGGTTCGAAAACCTTGGTGACTCCGGAAAGGCGAATATCCATTCGTTACCTCCTGCGCATAATCCAGGCCTGCATCGCGGCGCTCACGATCTGCGGCGCTGTCAGGCCGTAGTATTCCTTCAACTCGGGAGGGGATCCGCTTTGGCCGAACTTGTCGGATACCGCGATCATCTTCACCGGCACGGGATAGTTCGCTCCGGTGAGAGCCGCTACCGCTTCGCCCAGTCCTCCCCGAATAAAATGCTCCTCGGCCGTGACACAGCACCCCGTCCTGTGGACGGAATCAAGGATGGCCTGCACGGGAAGAGGAGAAACACTGTAGCAGTCGATCACCTCGGCGCTGATATTCTGTCGTGCGAGGACATCCGCGGCACGGAGCGCCTCGGGGACCATGATACCACAACAGCATACGGTAACCCCTGTTCCTTCGCGGAGCACGCGCCCGCTTCCCGGAGCAAATCCCTCGTCCCCGTCTTCGTAGACATCCGGAGTAGGCGCCGCCCCGAGGCGGATATAGGCGGGACAGCGGGATGCGGACGCAGCGCGTAGAAGGGCACATGCGGAGACATAATCCGCGGGAACGAGAACGGTCATGTTGGGAAAAGCGCGCATCAGCGCGATATCCTCCAGCATCTGGTGGCAGGCTCCGTCCTCGCCCGCGGTCAGGCCGGAGCACTGCCCGATGATTTTGACCGGAAGGCCGGGAATCGCGACCGCCGTACGGATCTGATCATAGCCCTTTCCGACGAGAAAGGATGCGTACGAAGAGACGAATACGTTCTCTCCTCCGAGCGAGAGACCTGCCGCCGTCAGAATCATGTCCTGCTCCGCGAAGCCTACGTTGAAGCACCTGTCGGGGTATCGGGCTTCGAACGACGCGTTCCATTTCGAATCCCCGGAGCCCCCTTCGACTGCGACGATCCTCCCGTCCGCAGCCGCGAGCAAGAGCATCGCCTCTCCATAGGCATCTCCGGTAATCCTCTCCCTGACCATTTCTAAAACTCACTTCCCTTCTCCAGTTCCCTCAGGGCCTTGTCCATGCGTTCCCTGTCGAGGACCGCTCTTCCCGCGTTCTTGTCATCCTCGAGAAACGAGATTCCTTTGCCGAGGCGAGTTCGGGCGAGGAGGCATTTCGGACGCGAAGCGCAAAGCTCCAGTTTATCAAGCGACTTCCTGAGAGAATCGAACTCGTGCCCGTCACACTCGTCGACCGCCCAGCCGAAGGAAAGCAGCTTCTCGCGGAGAGGTTCCAGCCGGGGGCGCTCCCCTGTTTCCTCCTCCCGAAAACTGCTTCTGTCCACAAGGAGGAAGACATTCTCCAGTGAAAAATGGGCAGACGAGATCGCTGACTCCCAGAACACCCCTTCCTGGAGCTCGCTGTCTCCCGCGAGGCAGAAAATCCTCGAGAAAATTCCCCTGTGGCGCAGGGCGAGAGCGAGGCCGTTCGCCAATCCGAGCCCCATGCTGGAAGAACCGCCGGGGGAATCGACTCCCGGCGTCCGGAGCGCCTGCGGATATCCCTGCAGCATGGCGCCGAGGCGCCGGTAACTCCAGAGCTCGTCTCTCTCGAAAAATTTCCTGTTCGCGAGCGTCGCATAGAGCGCAGGGCATCCATGCCCCTTCCCGAGGATAAATCTGTCCCTGGACTCACGCCAAGGGTCCTCAGGATCGATCGAGAGCACTTCCCAGTAGAGCCAGGCAAGGATATCGACAATCGCGAGGGACAATAAAAGATGGCCGGACCGGGCCAATCCGATCATCCGCACCACATCGCGACGGATTTCGGACGCCTTTTCCTTGAGGAAAGACGCATCAAGCACCATTCATCTTCACTCCTTTTTTTCGAGCAGCCGCATCACGGCGGACCACATCGCGGAAAACTTCTCCTGGAAAACGATTCTTTCCCCGGAAACATCTCCCCTGTTCTCCGGCAACCGAGGCTCCGGAAGAAGGCCCGATCCGTCCCAGCAGGGAATCCGTTCTTGCGATGAAAGGGCTTGAACCTTGGGATCATAGGCGACAGTCGTGAGCGCTCTCCCGCAGAGCAACGCGAGAACGGAAGCATGAAAGCGCATCGATACGACCCCCGCCGCACGGGAAAAAACGCGCTCGACCTCCGAGCGCCAGTTCTCTCCTGAAAGCAGCACGATCTGCTTCGCGGGGAACACTCCCTCCTGCCGCAGGCGTTCCATCTCCCCGACATCTTCGGGAGCAAGGGCGAATCCTGTAATTTCGAGATTCCGTTGCCCGGCCAGGCGTGTGCTCTCCTCGGCTGTCCTGCGAGGAAGAGCGCCGGGCCACGGCCGGATGTTCACGATGAGTTCGTCTTCCGAAAGCAAAACATCCGCCGGACACTCCAGCGAAAAAACAGGATCGCTCGTCAGAACGGCATCGAGCCCCCATCCTGACAATCGTTTCATTGCTGAGCAGTCCCTCACACCACGGACCGCACATGCCTTCATCGCGCTCCGGGCGAACGCCTCGCCGCATCGCGTCCGGAACGGCCCCAATGATTGGCCGGCACACCACGGAACCGCCCCGGCAAGAAGCGCCAGACGCACGATTCCCCAGTAATAGAGTGAAGAACGGCGGCTTGTGACATCCTGGAAAAGACCGCCTCCCCCGAGAAGGAGCGTTTCGCTCATCCTCAACGCGGCAAACACCTTCGGAACGGACCATCGGAAGACCGCATGAACGCCGTGCACCCGCGCCGTGTCCCCGGGCGAGCCGGAGAGGAGCAGAATTTCGTTCCTGGATACCCCAGACTTTTCAAGGGCATCAAGGAGAGCCGAAGCCAGAAGTTCGTCCCCGAGATTTCCGAAACCGTAATAGCCGCAAAGAGCAACCCGGAATCTCCTTCCGGCGCTCACTCCGTCACCATCCCCCCGTACCTGTCCCAAAGAGGCAGCAGCACAAAACGCAGAAACATGATACATATCATACCGAGCAATACGCCGGTCCACAATCCGTTAAATTGCCTGAAAAGAATAAAATACAGCGGCGTATGAAAATGACAGAAGCTGTTCACCGCAGAGGAAAAACCAAGCACGGTTCCCATACGAAAGACCTCCCGGTAACGGGGCCACAAATCCGCCTTACGGACGAAATACCATACGAGAAGAGCGGGATATCCGAGGAAGACCTCCTTGTTCCTGGGCCTGGCCACCAGCACCCGTTCCAGGAATTCTCGAAGGCGAACTTCGAACGCCGGGACGAACTGCACGTTGTCGCTTCGAAAAAGGACGAGCGCGGCTCCTCCAAGCAGCATGACCAGGAGAAAAATCTCACCCCACAGCGGGGGTCTCCGGAAGATGTCTCCCAGAGATTCCGGATGCACCCTTCTCTTCAGGTCGGTCAGAAGAACGAGAAGAGGAGGGAGAAAGAGCGTCGCTTTTACACCTGAAAAACTGCGCAGGCGAAGCACGTACGAAGGATCGCTGAAAAATGCGGCGATGGCGAGTCCTCCGGCGACGGCGAAAAGAAAACTTCCCAGGATGCCAAGCCACGGAAGTCTCCAACCGTCGAGAGCGAGAAAAGAAGCCTCGGTAACGACAAAAACCGCCGCCAGAGCTCCGGCGACGCGTGCCGCGGATGGAATGAGGAAGATGATCGAACCGGAAGCAAACACGATGCCTGCGAACAGAAGAAGTCCCCTCGGCGTCGTTCTCCAGGGGAGTATTTCCGCGTCGTCCGCAGAATGTTTTGCAGGCGGGAAAAAGAACCTCTGGAGAAAACGCAGCATCGAAAATACCAGGGCAAGTGCCAGGGCAAGGGCTCCCGCAAAGCTTCCGCTCCACGGCGCGAAAGGCTCCGGCCATTGCACCGCGGCGCCTGACGCGGTCAAACCGGATGCCAGATGCCGCAGTTCCGAGACGAAAGCGTCGAAAGGCGATTCGGCCGCCTCCATCGCCGAAGGACGGAAGACCAGCAGTCGGACCGACCGCTCCTTGACGGCACGGAGGAAGCGTTCGTACAAGGTGAAGCGGGAGATGTTCCGGCTCAGGATTTCCTCGTTGGTGACGCTGTGCAGAGGAAGAAGCCGCGGAAACGAGAGCCAGTTGAGCTGCGGCGCACCTACCTGCCTCGAAAACTCAACCATCGCGACGGACCGGCCTTCCCTGGCAACCAGCCCGGCAAGAGGCCGGAGATCGGGATATCCCAAGGCGACCTCGCCGGAAGGCGAGACTGTGCGGATCTGCGGGAAGGCCGCCAGAAGGCCTTCCAGGGTCTTCAGAGAAGCCCCCGTATCCGGCGGAAGAGCCGGAGCTATGCGGTAGAAGACGGGGATGTCGTGCTTCGAGGCGAGCAGAAGACCGTCCACATCTGGAAGAACACCGGTCAGCATCAGATCCTCAAGGCTTCGGGGAAGCAGCACCGCGACTCCTGCCGCGAATTCCCGGACCTGAGCGCCGGGGAAACGGGCGCTCAGCAACGCCGGAAGGAACGTCGTAGAGGAAAGGGTTTTCGGAAGAAAGAGGGCGGTACGCGAAGGATCCGGAGCTGCAAGCCCGGCAGCCTGCGGGGGCAGTCCCGAAGCAGGACCGTAGTAGAGCGGAAGCGCACCGAGGGAGAGCTGCCCGCCGGTAAGCTCGGAGACCATGATTCCCGTTGCCCCGCTCTCGGCCAGAACCGGCCAGACCGTTTCCGGATCCTTTCCCTCCCTGGCCGCGAAGGCGGCAAGATCCCGAAAGTCGAGCACTATCCCGGTACTTCGCGAGCTTCGTTCGGCGGCGATGCGCGGAAGAAGCGCCCATACGGAGAGAAGGATGAGAAGAAGCGCGACGGCCATGGGCGGGTTCCGCCGTGCGGCGGAAAGAAACCTTTCAGCATATTTCATAGTGAATTCCTCCATTGATCTGACAGAGAATAACCGAATTCTTGGAGCAGGAAGCTCACCCTGCAAAGCGGCAGGCCGACCACGTTGAAATAATCGCCCCGCAGAGAGGATACCAGGAGGGCTCCGCGGCCCTGAATCGCGTAAGCGCCCGCCTTGTCGTCTCCCTCGCCGCTTTCGACATACGCGCGCATCTCCTGTTCCGAGAGAGTGCGGAACTCGACGAGCGTCTCCTCGACGGCGCAGCGCTCCTTATCCCTTTGAAGGAGCGATACTCCCGTGAAGACGCTGTGAAAGGAGCCGCTCAAAGCGCGGATCATCTCCAGGGCATCGTCCCTGTTCGCCGGTTTCCCGAGTACGATTCCTCCGACTGCGACCAAGGTGTCGGCGGCCATTACGAGAGCGTCGGGGTTCCGTTCCGATACTTCGCGGGCCTTCATCCGGGAGAGGCGAAGAGCCGCTTCTCCCGGAGATTCCCCGGAAAGAAGGTCCTCGCACACATCCGGAACAGCGATCCGGAAGGACCATCCAAGCGAATGGAGGAGTTCGCGCCTGCGGGGACTTCCGGACGCTAGCACGAAATCTACCGGGCTGCCCATAATCCCACCACGGCGCCGATAAGCGTCCCCAAATTCCACCGGAGATAGAGCTTCAGCCCGAGATCCGCAAACCCGAGATGGACATCCTTCAGGTCAAAACCGGTTGAAAGGATATCCTTGAAAAAAGGCTCGGTCAAAGGGAAGCGCTGCAGATACAGACCGGATATCGATCCTATGACGAGCGCCGCGACAATGATCCACCATCTGAAGGAAGAGCCCGATCCCATTTTCATCACCTCCAGAGAGAGAGGACGATCGAAAGCGTTCCCACAAGGGCGCAGTAGAGAGCAAAGGGGCGCCATCTCCCCATCATCACCGCCCGGCGCAGAATCGCAAGGGAAGCAAAACCTGCGACGAAAGCGGCTCCGAAGCCGATGAACCATCCGGGAGGAAGGGTGGACGACCAGTCGGCGAGCTTGAGCAGCCCCCTTACCTCAAGCAATGTTGCGCCGAAGACCGCCGGAAGCGAGAGCAGGAAGGAAAAGCGAAAGGCGGCGGAGGGAGAAAGACCGGTTCTCAATCCGGCGACGATTGTCGACCCTGAGCGGGAAACTCCCGGCAGAACGGCGATTCCCTGCACGGCGCCGACGAGGACGCCGCGGAGAAGGGAGATTGTCCTTCCGGGAGAGGCGGGCTGCTTCGATGCGACGGAGGAACCGTACCAGAGAAGGACGGCCGTCAGAAGGAGTCCAGCCCCTACGGCTCCGGGCAGGTTCATCGCTCGCTCGACCACGGGTTTCAGCGGAAGCCCTACGGAAGCCGTGACGGCAGTACCTGCAATCACGGCCCATCCGAAGATCCATCCTTCTTCCCGACGGGCCGCTTCAGAGAAGAAGCCAAGTCCCCATTGACGGAGCAGAAGGAGAATATCCTTTCCGAAATAGAGCATCGTCGCCAGCATCGTGGCGAAGTGAAGCAGGATATCGTACGTCAGCGAAGCGTTTTCGACTGCGAAAAGCTGTTTCATCAGCGCCAGATGTCCCGAACTGCTCACGGGCAGAAACTCCGTGATCCCCTGGACAAGTCCCAGCATAAGCGCAGGCAGGCTGTCCATCAAACTCCCTTCCCCTTTCCTTGTTTCCCGGTATCGACTATCGTGACGAGCGGGGTAACGATCGGTTTGCTTCGTCCGAAGCGGCGCAGCGCCTCGCGAATGCGCCCCTTCACCTTTGTCCCGAGGAGATCGGTGTCGGCCGCGGCTTTCGCGCCAAGGGCACGGACAGTCTTTTCCACCGTAGAGACCAATTCCTCCTTCAGCTTTGCCGCATCATCGAAATGCAAGAACCCCCTGCTCTCGAAACAGGGCGTCGCAAGAAGTTCGCCCGCAGCCGAAAGAACGACGGATACAAGCACGACCCCCTCCTCCGAGAGTTCGCGGCGCTCCTTCAGGATGCTCCCCTGCAGTTCTCCCAGCGCAAGGCCGTCGACCATGATCCCTCCCGCCTGCACCCGATCCTTCATCACGGCTTTTTCTCCGTCGAGAGAGAGCACATCGCCGTTATGAAGGACGAAGGCGTTTCGTGAGGAGACGCCGGTTTCGCGGGCAAGCTGTGCGTGACGCACGAGATGACGGTATTCACCGTGGACAGGCACAAAGAATTTGGGCTTCACGAGATTGAGCATCACTCTCAGTTCGTCGCGAGCGGCATGACCGGAGACGTGAATGCCCTGCTCCTTCTCGTAGACGACTTCGCATCCGCATGCGAAAAGACGGTTCACCGTCTCGCTCACCATCTTCTCATTCCCCGGAATCGGCGTGGCGAAGAGCGCGACCACGTCCTTCTCGCTGAGGCTGATCACGCGATGCTCTCCGCGGCTCATCAGGACAAGGCCGGAAAACGGCTCTCCCTGGCTGCCGGTGGTCATCACGACGAGCGAACTCGGTGTTACCGATGCGATATCGTCCATGTCGAGAATAATCCTGTCCTCAACGTGAAGGTATCCCAGCTCCCGCGCCAGCTCGACATTCTTGATCATGCTCCGGCCGACAAAGGCGACCTTGCGGTTGAACCGTGCCGCCGTGTCCACAACCTGCTGCACCCGGTGCAGGTTGCTGGCGAACGAGGAAATGATCAGCCGCTTCGTTCTATGCTGACGGAATATCTTGTCCAGTGTCCCCGAAAGTACCCGCTCGGACTCGGTGAAACCGCTCCGTTCGACGTTTGTCGAATCCGAGAGCATCAGCAGAACACCCTTTTTTCCCTCTTCGGCAAAAGCATCGTACTCTGTGAGACGACCGTCGATAGGCGTCGGGTCGAGTTTGAAATCCCCCGTGTGCACAACAGTGCCTACAGGAGTTTCCACCGCGAGGCCGACGCCGTCCGGAATGGAGTGACATACCGCGATGAAGCGCACCCGGAACGGCCCCATCTCGACGACATCGCCGGCTTGGATCTCGCGGTAATCGGGAGCGATCTCGGGCGCCCACTCGGCAAACTTGTTCTCCACCATACCGAGCGTCAGCCGGGTTCCATAGAGCGGAGCGGTTATTTTTTTCAGCGCGAAGGGAAGCGCTCCTATGTGGTCCTCGTGCCCGTGGGTCACGACGATTCCGACGATCTTCTCCCGGTTCTCCGCAAGATAGGAGATGTCCGGAATGACAAAGTCAATCCCCAGCATCTCGTCATCCGGAAACATCAGGCCGCAGTCCACAACCAGGATCGAATCCTCGTACTCCAGGACGTGGAGATTCTTTCCGATCTGTCCGAGCCCCCCGAGAGGAATATACTTCAGCTTGCCGCTCTTTTTTTTCTCTCCGATATTTTTCTTTCGATTATTTCGTGCCTCACGAGCCATCAACACACCTTGCCTTTCAAATTTCGTCCGTTCGCAGGGATAAAATCGGAACTCCCGTATTGCCGAACGGAAACTTCTTTGTTAGAATTCCATATCAAACCCAACAAACCCACCCCTCGTAACGAGGACACATTCGGGAGGTAACAAGTTTGAACAACAACAATAATAACGAAAGCCCCTCTACTATGACCCAGAAGGGATACGACAAGCTTATGGCGGAGCTTGTCGAACTCCGCAGCACAGGCCGGGCGGAAATATCACGACAGCTCGAAGAGGCCCGGTCATTCGGCGACTTGAGTGAAAACGCCGAATACGCGGCGGCGAAGGAAGAACAGGCAAAGCTGGAGACGCGCATCTCGTATCTGGAATTCCAGCTCAGCAAGGCGAAAATCCTCGATTCAGCCAACATCGACACAAGCAGGGTCACCCTCGGAACGACCGTTACTATCCAGGACATCATCAATTCCCAAAAATTCTCATACACAATAGTGGGCTCCGAAGAATCCGATCCCAAGGCATCCAAAATCTCCTCGTCAAGCCCCGTGGGGCAGGCGCTCCTCAACAAGACCGTGGGAGACGAGGTCCATGTGAAGGTGCCCCGCGGCGTCCGCCATCTTCGGGTCATGGACATAAGAGTTCTCTCCTGAAGCGCGGTACTGCCGCCAGCGAATTCCGCGAAGAAGAGGGCTTCAACGCTCCTCTTCTTCGCGTCGAAGCACGTCTCTCAACCCTTCCGGGAGAGCAAACGGATCGTACAGCTCCCTCCGCCCGAAGGAGACCGGAGTCTCAGGAAAAGCGGTGATGAAGAAGGACAGTCCGATCCAGTTGTCTCCCCCGATACGGTCGTCCCTGTAGGATAGTTCCCAACGGCTGCAATCTCCGCCTTTCAGGATCACCTTATAGACCATCTCCGCAAGCTGCGACTCCATAAGATCGTATCCCCCGCGGAAAGAGACGGAAAGATTCTTTCCCGCAGGAATCACTACCTGCTGGTACAGATCCTCCCGATCCTCGTAGAAATCCCAAAGCATCGGAGTCTCTCCGCTGACCCACCTGCGAACGTAGGCCGTGGAGAGATCGACGTTCCCCCATGAATAGCGGATGCCGGCGACCGCATCGATAATATCCTGCGAAAGGGATTTATCATCGTCGTACCAAAAACGCCGGTACTCCCCTTTAAGAAACGTCCGGTAATCATTGAGCCGCTCCTCCGAGTAGAGATGAATTTCGCCTCCGCTTCGCCGGATCGTCGCAGTGATTCCTGGCTGCACATCCTCGTACTCGCCCCAGGAGACTCCGATTCTGCCGAACGCATTGAGCAGCGGAACCCTGCTCCACGGCCCAAGGATCGTCAATTCCGGATTCCTCCACAGAACTCCCCGGTAGGTCACCCCCGCATTTTTTTCGATTGCGACCGCTTCCCGCTGCGTCCAGCGCAAGGAGGCGTTCCAGCCGTTCGAAGTATGGAGAACACCCCAGGAAGGTCGGTGCAGTTTCTCGTCCGAGGCTTTTTCATAGGAATATTCCATGGTACCCCATATCGTCCAATGATCGTTCAATTTCTGATCGACCGTGATCTTACCCTCCCAGCCGACATCCGACCACCAGGCGACATTGAGAAGCGCCTTGCCGGTATCCCATACATAAGGTCCGCCGATACCGACTCCCTGCCCCTTGTCCGAATCGCTCAGAATAAGCGGAAAAAAAGAGCTGAGAAGCGCGCGCTTCTCGCGCGGATCCAGGGGCACAATATAATCGAACGGATAGGTGAACAGAAGGTTTTCTCCGATGTACACCTTGGGGTTCTTTGCGATGACCCGCTTTCCGGGAATGAAGACCACGCTTCTGGAGACCAGCCGGTAGTGCGGCGCCCTCTCCGGACAGGTGGTGAGAGAGACGTCGCTCAACTTCCCGACAAGGTCGTCCCCGGCGACTCCCCGAACTCCCTTTGACGTGACCCATCCCTTGCGCCGCGCCGACTCGAGAGGAGCGACCTCCATCTCCCTCCCCCTGAGGAATACCGTTCCCTCGCCCGCGGGGGAAGACCCAGCCGCTCCGGTCAGCACTCCCTCCCGGGCGGCCAGGTCGTAGCGCAGAGAGTCACCCGTCAGGATTCTCTCCCCCTGCATGAGCGTCACTTTTCTGCCGGGAACCGTGGTGGCGGACATCACCTGTTCAGATGAGTCCATCTCGATACGGTGGGCGAAAACCCGCATGGCGTCCCGCCGCATGCGGACATTTCCCTCGGCGACGGCAATACCGGTGTTCTCCTCGAAGATCACTTTGTCGGCATCCAGAAAGATCGAATCTTGATCTCCATCCTGCGCGGTTCCCGGCGCCGGATGGCAAACCAAAAGAAGAAGACATGAAATAAATACGCAAATCACTCTGTTTTTTCCGGAACCGACCACGTAACCGACGCCCCTTTCTCCGCTGAAAACATACCAGTGAACGAAGCCCGCACCAGATTGCCCTGAAAGGATAGATTCCCCCGGCGGAACGAAGCTCCTTCCGCAAAGAGAACCTCGGTCTCTCCTTCAACCCACTCGGCTTTCGGAGCTTCAAAGAATGCGGTTTCACTACCCAGGATCAAAGCTCCCCGAACGTCCGAGAGCTCCGCCCTGCGAAGCTCCTCGAGAAAAACGCCTTTCGGCGCTTGCAGGCTCCATCTTCGCCCTTCGTCTTCAACTCCCGAAACATCCAGCGAAACAAGGTTGATCTCCTTGCCCCGCCGTTCCGCACGGTCAACCGAAGCGGTCCATTCGACACCTTCGAGCTCCCGCTGAAACTCCAGTCTCTCGAACGACATGTCGGGAAGATTCGCCTTTCCCACCTTGAGATCGTCAAGTTCGAGAGAAACATCCTGCACGGCGAGCCAGACAACCCAAAAGAGCGCCAGAAGAAGAACGACCAACCCGGCCCGTTTCATACGGTATCACCGGTCCCGGTCTGGACGATCAGTATTGTCACCAGGAAACCTTCCAAAGTGTATCCTCTCTCCCGACCGAGAGGAGCTTGCTTCGGAGCGTCCGGAACAAAAGCATCCTCTGTGCCGTGACGATACGGACCCGCTCCTCGTCAAGCCATTGGATCTTGTACCCCTCCCGGAGAGAGCTTCTCAATCCGGTAGCATTCACCTGGCTTGCGAACTGTTCTTCCGAAAGCGTCGCCCGGTCCGCAGAGGAGAGAAGAGCATACATAGCCGATGTATCGCCGTCGATCCAATACCGCACAAAATTTTCCACGGTCCTCTCTTTGCCAATATAGACAACGGGCTCTTTCTTCTCCTCGGATGCAGGAATTTCCGGCGTCGGCGCCGGTTTCGGCTGCAGTTCCGCAAGCTCCGGAGGCGTGATGACCGGCGGAGGCGCAGGCGGCGGGGAGGGTGCAGGAGACTCACGCTGCGGAGCGCGGGGTTTCGCCGGTTCTTTTTTCGGCGCCGGAGGAAGCTCGACAACGACCACTTCTTTCTCCGCCTGCGGAGCCGACGCGACCACATCCCCCACCGGGGAACGGAAGGCAAAACGCTGCTCATCCTGGATACCAAGGTTCCGGATAATGATGCTGAATTCCTTGTCCGGCTGTTTCGGGAAAAAAACGAGCCCCTGGACGACGCCTGAAAGAGGCTGATCGAATTTTCTCTCGTAGCTCAGCGGAGAAAAACGCCGTCCGTCGCCGCTTTCGAGGAAAACAGAGGAAGCGAAGGCTCCGAGATCGAGCGGACGAGGGCCGAATACGTATACCGTCATAAGAAACGGCTCCGTTTCTGCCAGCCTGAGATCATTGATGAATGAACGCCGGTAGGACTCTTTTTCCGCATCGCTCATGCCGCTCCGGGCGGCTTCTGAGGCAACCCAGGGCTCGACCAGCTCCTCAGGATAGTGGACGAGCCATACAAGGCAATCCCGCCCCCAGTGGAATGAAGTCCAGCGTTCGAGAATCAGGGTTGCCTCCACGAGGGGATTATCTCCGAAAGCCCTCCCGGATACAAGAAAAAACAGGAAAACAAACAACCCGAGTTTCTTCATGCCCCTCATGGGGATACCGAAACCCCTTTCTTAAAGCCTGAAGTCGATGACAGCGGATACTCCCACGCCCTGAACCCGCCGGAAACGCTGAATCGGGTTCTCCGAGTCGATGGGCACCAGGATCTTGACCCTCAGACGATCCCGGAATGTGGCCTCTATCTGTGCGACCGCCTTGGTGGAGGCAATGGACTCTCCTCTCGGGCCGGCGACCTGCGCCGCTCCGATATGCGTCCCTGAGCCGATCGAGACGATAGGAACGACTTTCGTGTGCCCCTCCACCTTTGCACCCCGGTTCAACGTGATGGTATTGATGAAGTCGTTTATCGGACCGGCGATAGCCGAGACGACGAATCCTCCGCCGATAACACCGATAAGATCGCCGAGATCCAGCGCAAGAGAGGCTCCGCCTGAAAACAGAATCAGGACAAGGGCCCATGCGGTTATTTTTTTCTTTGCGGAACGAAACATCGCTCTTACCTCCTTATGACTCTTCCTTATGACTCTTCAGACAGGGAATCAGGGATTCTCCGTCATTGCCTCGTCGGACGCCGGTTCAACGGAATCCGCCTTCTTCAACAACGTCTGAAGGCCGAGAGGAACAGGGTATGCGGCAACCCTGGTTGCATCTGCTGTCTGCGAAAAGACAACGCTCCCGGCAGGAAGTTCCTTGAGATCGCCGCGAACAAGAAAGCCGCCCGCAAGCCCCACGGGACCGAGCAGCAAGGCTCCAACGACGCTGGTGCCGGCAGCGGCCATCTGAGCCGACTCCGCCTGAACGGCAGACTTCGACGCTTCTCCGAACGTGAGGGGAATAGGATCCGAACCGAGCGTAAGCAGCGATTCGACTCCAACCTTCACCTCCGCCGGCCGCCCGAAGCTGCGGGGCTTCGTCACTTCAGCAACAACACCGGCGATACGGCTTCCGCGGGGAGCCACCAGGTTCGTCCCGACGACGAGATCCGAATGCAGCAACAGGTCGACAGGATCTCCCTTTTTGGCAGTCCTCGGAGAGAGCGCCCGGGCGAGGGAGGCACGTATCACCGTTGCTGCGGGCACCTCGACCTCCTGCATCATCACCGTCTCGGAGAGCAGCAGGGCCAGAAGGCGTTCGAGGCGCATCGTCACAGGACGCTCTATCTGGGGCGCTCCTTCAAGCTGTACTTCCAGCGATTCCACTCTCTTGACGATCGGTTCGAGCACGCTGACCTTCCGGTCGATGGCCCATTCCGCAACACCCAGTTTGAAGAGCAGGGACGGCTGGAACTCGGTCCCCTTCTCGATGAAATTCAAAAGCGCGGACTGGCGTTCCGCTATGCTTCCGGGAAGCTCCCTGCCGAACATGTCTCTTTCAACCACGTTCAGGCGGTCGATAAGACCGCCGGTCCGTTCGCCTCCGTACACCAGCTGCTCCACCCGTCCCATAAGCTGGAAGGTCGACGGGTCGCTGGTCTCGGCCGATACCGGAAACGCTGAAGAAAGGATAAAAAACGCCGCAACAGCAAAAAAGAGAACATTTTTTCTCATGAACATTTCCCCTCCTTTACCTCGAATGACTTCTCTGCACAGCCGAACCGATGAACCCCATGAAAAGCGGGTGGGGCTTCACGGGACGGGAGCGAAACTCGGGATGAAACTGTACTCCGACAAACCACGGATGATCGCGGAGTTCGACGATCTCGACCAGGTTTTTCGCCGTGTAGACTCCCGCGATCACCATGCCCTTTTCTTCCAGGCGTTTCCGGTAGTCGTTGTTGAACTCGTAACGATGACGGTGACGCTCGCTGACACGGGCTTCACCGTACGCCGAAGCCGCCTTCGTCCCCTCGACGAGGTCGCAAGGATATGCGCCCAAACGCATGGTCCCCCCCATCTCTTCAATTCGCACCTGTTCCTCCATCAAGTGTATCACAGGGTTGGCACATCCGGGATCCATCTCCGAACTATGCGCTCCCGGAAGAGCGCAGACATGGCGTGCAAACTCGACCACCGCAACCTGCATTCCCAGGCAGAGTCCCAGGTAGGGCACTTTTTTCTCGCGGGCAAAACGTGCCGCCGCGATCTTCCCCTCGATACCGCGAGCGCCGAAGCCTCCCGGCACAAGGATACCGTGAGCCCCCGAAAGAATGGCCTCCGCCCCTTGTTCCTCGATATCCTCCGACTCCACGGAACGGATACGCACCCGGACGTCGTTATGGATCCCCGCGTGGTGGAGCGCCTCCACTACGCTGAGGTAGGCATCCTTGTGATTGATGTACTTGCCGACCATAACGATCTCGACTTCACCGTCAGGAGAACAGAAGCCGTCGACGACACGTTTCCAGTCGGACAGTTCCGGCTCTCGCGGCGAATCGATGGACAACGTTTCGAGCACCAAGGCATCGAACTTCTGTTCGTAAAGGCTGAGGGGAACCTTGTAGATCGTCGGTTCGTCGAGGGCCGAAATCACCGCGTTCGGCGGAACGTTGCAGAAGAGCGCCATCTTGTCCCGCATATCCTCCTCGATGGCGTAATGGGAGCGGCAGATCAGAATATGAGGGAGGATTCCGATGCGCCGCAGCTCCTGAACGCTGTGCTGCGTCGGCTTGGTCTTCAATTCGCGTGCCGCTTCCAGCCAGGGCACCAGCGTGACGTGGCAATAGACGACATTTTCCCGTCCCACCCTGGAAGCCATCTGCCGGATCGCCTCCAGAAAGGGCTGCCCCTCGATATCGCCCACCGTACCGCCGATCTCCGCGATGACGATATCGCTCTTCTCGCCGATCCGCAGAATGCGCTCCTGGATCTCGTTGGTTATATGGGGAATCACCTGGACGGTCCCCCCCAGGTAATCTCCCCGACGCTCCTTCGCAATCACGGAAGAGTATATCTTCCCGGTTGTCACATTGTTGTCCGCACAGAGAGACTCGTCGATGAAACGCTCGTAGTGCCCCAAGTCCAGGTCGGTCTCGGCGCCGTCGTCGGTGACGAACACCTCTCCGTGCTGAAAGGGATTCATCGTCCCCGCGTCCACATTGAGGTAGGGGTCGAGCTTGATGATGGAAACCCGCAGGCCTCTTTTCTTCAAAAGCACCCCCAAGGAAGCCGCGGTAATCCCCTTTCCCAAAGACGACACCACTCCGCCGGTGACAAACACGTACTTCGCCATTTCCCTCATCCTCCACTTTTTCAAAAAAGAAATTCATCAAGAGATTCGTGTGCCGACGCATCAAAAAAGATGGACCAGGGAAATCCCCCGGTCCAGAATATCCGAAGACTATCCGCCTGTCATGGAGAGTATTGCTTATCTTAAAAGCCCGAGAGGATTCACCGGGTTGTTCCCTCTGCGAACCTCGAAATGAAGGTGCGGTCCCGTGGTCCTTCCGGTCGTTCCCACCGTCGCGATAGCCTGCCCATGGCTCACCCTCTGTCCCTTGCGTACCGAGAGGGAGTTGCAGTGCGCATACAACGTCGAATGCCCGTCTCCGTGGTTGATTACAACAACCCGGCCGTATCCGCCCATCCACCCGGAATAATCGACGGTTCCTCCGCGTGCGGCATGGATGGCCCTGCCCCTGGGAGCCTTGATGTCGATACCGGTATGGAAGTCGCGCCGCCGGGTGACAGGGTGGCTTCTCCATCCGAACGGGCTGTTGATTCTGCCGACGACCGGCCATCGATAGTTCCTCGAAGCACCCGACACCGACGAGGAAGTCCGCGACGACGACGAACGTGAAGAGGCGCGGGGGGCAGGAGCTTCCGCCGCCTCCGGACGGGCGCCCGGAAGGAAAATCTCTTTTCCTGCGACAAGCGTCCCAAGGTCTTCTTTCGGATTTGCCTTCCGGATCCTGTCGACAGGAACACCGTATTTCTGTGCAATTCCCGCAAGAGTGTTCCCGCTCTGAATCTTATAGAAAATGCCGTCCTGATTCGGGACCCGAAGGGTCGTTCCAGGACGTATCATGTCGGGATTCCGAAGGTCGTTGCAGCCGAAGAGCGTATCGATTTCGAGGTTCTGGGCGTTCGCGATCGACCAGAGGCTGTCTCCTTCCGCTATCACATATGCCGTCACCTTTACGGGAATTACCTGTTCCCTGGCGGCGACTATCCGAGCTTTCCGGGTGAGCACCTCTTCAAGCGTCGCCTCAACGGTGTCGGCGTCGTTGGGAATCAGAAGAAGCTGCTTCGCCGAAAGACGGTTGGGATTTTTCAGTTCGTTCGCCTTCACGATGTCGTTTACGGAAACGCCGTGGGCGATCGCGATGTCGGAGAGCGTCTCGCCCGACTTGACGATATGCTCCTTCCACAGGACGTCGACCTGCGCCAGCAGTACGTCGTCTTCCCTCTCCTCGCCATCCTCGAGGGATATTTTTTTACCGTCGTCCAAGGCGCTCAGCAGAACCGACTCAAAGTCCGACCTCTCCGAATCGGAAGAGTCGCTCTCCTCTTCCCGACTCTCCTTCGAGGACTTCAGCGAAAAGAGGCGGGAAATTCCTGAGTCCTCGAAGAGAGAACCGTTCGCGTTTGCGAAGGAATTTCCTCCAAGGGCGAAACCTCCGGTGGGAATCGGGCGAAAATCCGTGACGCGCGACACGCCGAAGTTCGTGAAGGGACCGTTGCCTCCGTTTGAAATGCCGCGCTCCACAAGGCGCTCGGGGAATTTGAATTGAATTCCCTTCATGCGGGAAGCCTCGGGCTTTCCGAAGGCTCCCCCGGAAAACACCCTCTCACCGAACTGCTCCGAGAGAGGCCAGTCGAAATTCGCAAGAGAAAGAGGAGTTCCGGAGCCGGCGACGTCCGAGGGGGAATTGAACGCTGTCCTCTCTCCGCCCGAAAATGCATCGCCCAATTGGAGCAGTCCCGGCTCGCCCCTTCTTCCACGCAGTCTCAGAAGCGCGTTCGAATCGAAACCGTTCTCGTTCCCTTCCTCGTCGAGAACGACACTTGCCATTTCCACAACGATAAAACCTGAAGAAGGAAGAATAAATTCATTACCGGCCCTGGAATCGGAAAGATTTCCCCATGCAACCCCCACCGCCTGGTTGGCCGCGCTCAGCGCAAGCAGCGCCGCGGCTCCCAGCATAACGACTATCACAAGAAAACAGCTGAACTTTCCGACCTTCATGCATTCCATAAACTGTTCAAAAGATGAAGCGATCCCTCTTTTTCGAGAATCCTTGTGTTTTTTCCGTACCCCAAAGGGCGAAGGAGAGCGTCGTTTTTTCAATCTCCCCAACCTCCTTTTCCTTTCAGCTTTTTTTATTCACTCATGCTACCGCTTTCTCACCTCCGAAAACACCTTGCAGCGCTTCCACGAGACAGAATCCGGGGATCTACCCCTTCTTGATCGTCAGCAAGAAATCCTTGTTTGTGGACGACTGTTTCAACTTATCGATAATGAGGTTCAGCGCTCCCGACTCGTCGACATTCAGGATGCGGCGACGAAGCAGCCACAAACGGCCCAGGGAATCCTCGTCGAAAAGCAGCTCTTCGCGCCGTGTTCCGGACTTGGTGATGTCGATTGCCGGGAAGATTCTCTGTTCGGAGAGTTTTCTCGAAAGATGCAGCTCCATGTTTCCCGTACCCTTGAACTCCTCGTAGATGACCTCGTCCATGCGGCTTCCGGTATCCACCAGGGCCGTGCCGATGATGGTAAGACTCCCCCCTTCCTCGATGTTCCGGGCCGCGCCGAAAAATCTTTTCGGAAAATAGAGGGCGGCGGGATCCATTCCGCCGGAAAGGGTGCGCCCTGAAGGAGGCACCACGAGATTCGAAGCCCGGGCAAGACGGGTAATGGAATCGAGAAGCAGCACGACATCCTTGCCGACCTCCACCAGCCGCTTCGCTTTTTCGAGGGCGAGATTCGCGACACGGAGATGCTCGTCCGCAGGGCGGTCGAACGTGGATGCTATGATCTCCCCGTCCACGGAACGGGACATGTCCGTCACTTCCTCGGGACGTTCATCGATAAGCAGCACCATGAGGATGATGTCCGGATAGTTCACCGTAACCGCGTTGGCGATTTTTTTGAGCAGCGTGGTCTTTCCAGCCTTCGGAGGAGAGACGATCAATGCCCTCTGGCCTTTCCCGATCGGCGCGAAGAGATCCACAAGACGCGTGGATGTCTCCTTGGGATCCGTTTCGAGCGAGAGTTTTTCATCAGGAAAAATCGGGGTGATGGCGCTGAAATGGGGCCTTTTCCTTGCGGCCTCCGGATCGGAGAAGTTGACCATCTCCACTCGAAGAAGCGCCTCGTAATGCTCCGAATCCCGGGGAGGGCGTACCAGCCCCCAGATCACATCCCCGTTACGGAGTCCGAAACGCCGGATCTGGGAGGCGGAGACATAGACATCGTGGTCGCTCGGCAGCAACCCCTTCGGACGGAGAAAGCCGTACCCCTCCTGCAGTATTTCAAGGGTACCTCCGCCGAAACGATAATTCAGTTCCTCGGCCTGGGCCTTTAGAATGGCGATGACAAGGTCATCCTTGCGAAGAGAGGAAAATCCTATAACACTCAGGTCTTTTGCTATTTTTCGAAGCTCGGGATTAAGGAGAGCCGCGAGGTGCCCGTATGTGTGCCTCGGTTTCGGAGGCACCCTGGACCCCTCGTCCGTTTCGGCCTGGGGTGCAGTCGCCGGAGCCTCCTGTGCAACGACATCGGACGTATTTTCCACGGTCTCGTTGACAACGACATTCTCAGGCATCATGGAACCTGTCCTGAGGAAGCTTTTCCTTCACACCCCGGAGGGCTGCTGGAAACAATTCGGGATAATAAATGAAGATCGGAAAACACGAAACGAGACATCCCCTTCCTGAATTGCTCCGCTTCAAGGTTCGCGCCCGACGGCAACTTACGAATCCCCGAAAGGAACGGATCAATTTTTTTTGCGATTATGCTGCAGCTACTCGGAAATCTCAAAGAACGTGTCCGAAACGTCCCTGTCAAAAAGAGAAATTCGGACGGAATAGGAACCTCTCGGCAGAGGAGAGCCGTCTTCGAGAAGAAGACAGAACACCCTCGCTCCGCTCCCGGGGCTGAGAGCAACCTCCTGTGAATGAATCGGCCTTCCACGATAATACCATCGAACCTGGATATTCTCTCCGTCGCCGGCTCTCGAATAATCGAACCTCAGACAGAGCTGTCGTATCCCATAGGAAAAACTGGAAGCTCCTCCGATGGGATTCATTCGGTCGTCCAGCTCATCGCACAGCACGATATTGTGAAGTTCAAAAGACCCTGCGGCTTTCTTCGAACGGATCGCACCGAACGAAACAGCGAACAGGAAAAAAATAGCAAAGCCCACAAGCAGAAGAAACAACTTCCCGTCTCTGGACATTATACCCACCGTCCCAGAAAAAAAACAAGTGCATAGAAAAAAATGTCTTCCGAGCTTTTCGCCGGTCGAGCTTCCCGGCATGCAAAGAGTCCAGAATCAGGAGGAAACAAGCGCAAGCTGGCTCTTCCCGAAAGAACTCTATCACGAATAGAATGGAGAAGCAAGAACGACACGGGGTTTCGCGGTGCGCAGACCGCAGACTGTCCGCAATCAAGGAGGTTTATACAGTGAAGAAATCACTCGCGAACGGAATTGCGCTTAAAGGGCTGCTCGTCGCCACAGTCACGCTTGCGACGATGCTCAGCATTCCCGTGCCGGGTTTCCGGCTCTACTTCAACTTCGGCGAAGGCTTCATCTACCTTGCCGCGCTTCTGCTCGGCCCTGTATGGGGAGCAGCCGCAGGCGGAATAGGAGCATCTCTTGCCGACCTGTTGCTGGGCTACCCCCTTTGGGCCCCCTTCACACTTGTGATCAAGGGAGCGGAGGGGTATGTAACCGGCCTCGTCGGAAGAAAAAATCCGGTACTCGGCATAGGGGCCGGAGCGGCGATCATGATCACGGGCTACTCCACGGTCGCCGGAATTCTCTACGGATGGCCGGCTGTCCCGGTGGAAGCGGCAACGGACGTCATCCAGTGCGGCATCGGAGCGGCCGCGGCGCTCGCAGTCCGGCCGGTGCTGCAGAAGGCGCTCTTCCCTACGCCCGGGTCGGAAAGCTGACCGCTTCCTTCAGCGACCGAACGACATCGCGGTGGACGTCGAGTCCGAATCCGTCCACCGTTGGTTGTTTTTTACGGGTTACACCGTCCACAGCCCCCGCATCAATCTGCGCAGCGAGCATCTGAGCAATCTCGCTCTCTTCAGCACCCACCCAATTTCCTTCTCCGAGCGAAAGCAGCGCCGCCAAGGCATATCCCCCCCAATCGGAGACATCGACCGCAAGAGCGACGGAAGCTTTCGTCACGGAGAGGCATCTGGTGTATCCCGGAAGAGCCTCGGCGAGCTCCTCCCGAAAGTTTCCCATACCGACCTCGTTTCCTCCGTCGCCTACCGCCAGCACCGGTATTCCGCCCTTGAGAGACTCAATAGCCGCCCCGTCCAGCGGCGGTGTGGATGCCGAGACATCCTCCCCCCGCATGTTGTAGTACCGCCCGTCGGATGCACGCCCCAAACGTTCAAGGAAGACAACGAGCGACGGAGAATCGACGAGAATCTCTTCCCCGGAAACGGCGGCGCGAACCTTCGGCCCTCCGGCGGCACGGGAACAGGCTTCAAGAACCGGAAAACAGAGAGAATCGGTGCACAGCTCCACACGCCGCCCGCACCGCTCCAAAGCCCTGGCGAGCATTGTCGCGCCTCCGGGTCCGTCGGTCTCCGCCGCACCGCATGCGGGAATGAAAAACCCCGTGATGACGGCGACCGATGAAGCCGCCTCCAACAAGGCGAGAGCATTCCGAAGATGATCGTCCCGAAGAAGAGAAGATACTCTTCTCCCCCCCCTGTCGGAAGCGATTATCGAACGGGCGCGGGCAAAGACGTCCATTTCAAACACTCAGCTTTTCCACCAGGGCAAGCAGCTCCGGGTTGAGTTCCTTCGACGCCTTCCATGCGTCTTCCAGAGGGCAGAGCTCCATGTTTCCGCAAACGGAGCCCACCATCACGCCCGTCTTTCCCTGCAGAAGAGACTCCACAGAGAACGACCCCATCCTCGAGGCCAGGATGGTATCGAACGAAGAGGGGCTGCCTCCCCTCTGGATATAGCCGAGGACCGTCACCCTGGCGTCGTACCCTCCGGTGTCCTGCAGCCGGTTACGAAGCTCCAGCGCCGACATGACCCCCTCCGCGAGGATGATCAGCGAGTGCGTCTTGCCGCGTTTTCTGGAGTAATGCAGATGTTCGCACATCTTTTTGATATCGAGGGGTATCTCCGGCACGACGACGTACTCGGCCCCCGTGGAAACTCCCACGTCAAGTGCAAGAAACCCCGCGTCGCGCCCCATGACCTCCACGATGAACAGCCGGTCGTGGCTGCTCGCCGTGTCGCGCAGCTTCTGCACCGCGGAAAGCGCGGTGTTCAGCGCCGTGTCGTAGCCGATGGTGACATCCGTTCCGGCGATATCGTTGTCGATCGTCCCGGGAATGCCGATAACCGGAAGCCCCATCGCACAGAGTTTCTCCGCCCCTCTGAAGGATCCGTCGCCGCCGATCACCACAAGTGCGTCCACCTTTCGGTTCTCCGTCTGCACAAGAGCCGCGCGAATGCCGGCATCCGTCTTGAAACGTTCGCTCCGGGCGGTTCGCAGAATGGTCCCTCCGCGGTGAATGATCCCGCCCACGGCCGCCCGGTCCAGCGTGATGTACTCTCCGTCCATCAACCCCTCGTACCCTCTCATGACGCCGATGGTCTCCATACCGTGAAAAAGCGCCGTTCGCACCACTGCGCGAATGGCGGCGTTCATTCCCGGCGCGTCTCCTCCGCTCGTCAATACCGCGATTCGTTTCATCATGAACTGCCGCTTCCTCCCGACTCGAAATTAAAGACACGGAATATGGTACCACAGAGGGGAAAAAAAGACATTGCTTTCAAGGAGCTCTCCCGAAGGGAAAAGATAAGGGCGCATGCACCGGGATTCATTGTGCATGCGCCCGTTTTTCTCCGCCGGGTATTCGTTTCAGCGCCGCCTCTTCAGACGCTACTGGCGCTGGAGCTCATCCACCCGCTTGTTGATGTCGGCGAGTTCCGCATTGACGGCGTTCAGCCGGCTCTCGAGGTCGCGTCTCTGGGCCGTAAGATTCTCGATCCGCTTGATAAGGCGGTCAAGCTCCAGCCGGGCTGCGGCGCGGCCCGCATAGAGACGCTGCGGGTCGTCGCGGTGAACATCCCAGAGAAAGTCTACGAAAGAAGACCTGATGTACGGATGAATAGCCGAGCTGAAACTCAGCTTGACCGTTTTGACACCCTCCAGATACGGCTTTCCCTTGTCGTCGAAACGCGGGAAGAAGATCATGCCGTCCCGCTCCCCCTGAAGTCGGAAGTTGAACCGCTTGTCATAGTCGACGGGCTTCAGCCTCTTGTTCCCGACCCACAAACTGACCTGCTCGTCGAACGGCGCGAGGTACATCGACGGGCCGTAGTTCTTGAACTCGACATGGACGGGGATCGTCTCCTCCAGGTTGAGCGTTCTCAACAGGGAGTAGGTGTACTGATCCTTCTCGTTCTCGGTCCAGAGGTTCTTGTCGGCCTCCGATTCGATGAGCGCCTGGATATACTCCGCGGAATAGTATGTCACCTTCATCTCGAAGGGGCCGATCGCGTCGGGCTCCCGAAAGGTCTGCTCTTTCGACCAGCGTGCCATGATACTGGAAAAGTCCGCAGCATCCGCCACCCTGAGATCGAAGAACAAAAATCCGCCAAGAAGAACGCAGCACATCATCACGAAGAACAGCCGGACTTTAACGGCATTTTTACACAACTGCATTTCAAAATCACCCCTTCTAAAGAACTGAAGGCATTATATCATGTCCCTGCGTTCCCGCAAGAAAAAAGGACAGGCTTTCGCCTGTCCTTTTTTTGTTTCAATGCGTGCTGAGCTTAGAAGGAGATGGAGGTCTTCAGACGGAACATGTTGTCGTCGAATCCGTCGGTGTCCACGCTCAGCTTGTCGTACGAAAGCTCGAACTGAAGAGCGGGAGTGTACATGTAGCGCGCGCCGATCGTCCAAACGTTGTGGTCGAATGCTGAAAGAAGGTCGTACTGAACGTTGGCGTATCTGGCGAAGGTGCTCCACTTGTCGTTCCACTTCTGCTCGGCAACGATGAGCATGTACTTCATCTCGTCGTTTCTGAGAGGGTTGTCGATGCCTGCGAAAGCAGCCAGGCCGGGGCCGTTGAACTGCTGGCCGTAGCGAAGTCCGTTCTGCACAGTGGCAAACGTAGGATCAAGCTTCGCGTACTCAACCCACAGGTTGGTGAACTTCAGCGCGTTCTGGCTAATGTCGAACAGAACCTTCCACATCTTCGGGTTGTCGTCGAGAGGGAAGCCCGGAATGAGCCAGTCGTACTTGTTCATCGCATAGGCGCCGCGGAACGCGATGTCGGGCGTGAACTTGAATTCGAAGTCGGCCCAGTAGGTGGTTCTCTTGTCGGTGACGTTAGGAGCTGCAACGTGGGCTTCATCGTTCTTGAAATCACGCATGTAACCATGGATTCCGAAGTTGAACTGCTCGTTTACGTTGAAACGGGCGCGGGCGGCAAGAGTGGTAACTTCCGGCCCTACACCGCCGTTGGAGTCATTATGGGCAACGATGAGGCTGAAGATGCCCATGCCGTAGGGCTTATCGAGCACGATACCCTCGAAGCGGTCGGCCATGAAGAGCGCGTCATCGCCCCATGTCGGGTGATAGAGACCGTCTTCCCACTGGGTCCAACCCATGCGGCCCATACGAGCGGTAACATCCCAAGGGAACTTCACGGTGATGAAGTTTTCGGCCCAGTCGATGCCCATACGCCCGCCTTCGTCGGCGTCGTATCTACGCAGACGTGCACGATAGCTGATGTTCTCGTCGATTCTCTTCGTGATCTGGAGGTAGTTGCTGCTCCGGCGAAGTTCGAAATCCTGCTTGCCCTGGCGGGTGTAAGCGCGGCCCTCTTCGCCGGCCCACTTCCAGTCGAAACGCCAGGATCCGACGATTTTCCATCCGCCGAGATTGCTCTCCATGACGGCAAGTCTGCTGTCGATCTTGTCGACCTTCACGCCGAGGGCGTCAAGCTCGTCCTTGAACTCTACAACGAGTCTCTTCAGCATTTCAACGTCCTGCTTGCTGGCCTTGGTCATGTCGACCACCGCAAGCGCACGGGCGACTGCCGAAGCGGCCTCGTAGCGGGTCATGGGCTGGTTGCCCTTGTAGGTGCCATCGGGATAACCGGAAAGAACGCCGCGGGCGGCGAGCTGGCCGATTGCGTCGTAGGCCCAGTGATTCATGGGAACGTCCATGAAGGGATTGACGTTGGCGAACGCAGGAGCTGCGAACGCAACGAGCGCGATTACTGCAACAAGCGCAAGAATCTTTTTCATAGTAAATTAACCCCCTTGGTTTTGGTATGGTATATGTAACGCGGATATTTCTTTCTTCCGCTCCGGGGGCAGGGGATGAAGTTTCCTCGTTTCCTTTTCCCTTTTTCCCGTCGCTTCCGTTCAGAACGTCTCCGCCTTCATCTTTCGCTCGTCCTTTTTGGCAGGGGGTCGTCGCACCTCCTTTCCAGCCGTCGGGATTTCTTCACGAAAGAATAGAAGCTGTTTTTCCAAGGTCAAATTGTCAATGTGCTCCAATTCGACTGCTACAGTGGATTCTAGACGAATATCGCGATTCTGGAAATAGGACTTAAGACCCATCTTGCAGAAAATGCGTACCGAAATTCTCAGTGATCGAGGAAATTCATGCGAATCCGGCCACCCCTTTTACCGGATACCACCTTCAGTATTTTCAAGATACCATCGCAGCGTATCCTCTATACCCCGTTTCAAGGATATAGCAGCCTTCCAGCCCATCGTCCGCATCCTCGACACGTCAAGGAGCTTCCTGGGCGTCCCGTCGGGTCTCGTGATATCCCAGTGAATCTCTCCCTCGAAGCCGACGATGCTCCGGATCATCTCCGCAAGTTCTTTTATCGTGAGATCCTCCCCGGCGCCGATGTTGACGAACTGAGAACCGTCGTAGCGCTCCAGGAGGAAGACGCAGGCGTCGGCCAGGTCGTCCACGTGCAGGAACTCCCTCCGTGGCGTTCCCGTTCCCCAGAGGGTCACGCCGGCATCCCCCCTGCTCTTCGCCTCGTGGAACTTCCGGATCATCGCGGGCAGCACGTGCGAGGTCTCGAGGTCGAAGTTATCTCCGGGGCCATAGAGGTTCGTCGGCATCGCCGAGATGAAGCAGGCGCCGTACTGACGGTTGTAGTACTCGCACATCTTGAGGCCGGCGATCTTGGCCAGGGCGTACGCTTCGTTCGTCGGCTCGAGGGGTGAGGTAAGGAGCGATTCCTCCCGGATGGGCTGAGGGGCCATCTTCGGATAGATGCAGGAGCTGCCCAGGAAGAGCAGCTTCCTCACTCCGGAGAGCCATGCCTGATGAAGCACGTTGACCTCTATCGCCAGGTTCTGGTGGATGAACTCCGCCGGGCGGGTCGAGTTCGCAAGGATGCCGCCTACCTTTGCCGCCGCCAGGATCACGTGGTCCGGACACACGGACTCGAAGAAGGAGCGCACCGCAGCCTGGTCGGTAAGGTCCAGTTCGCTCCTGCTTCTCAGGACCAGATTTTCGTACCCCTTCTCCCGGAGCTTCCGGACAATCGCGGAACCGACGAGTCCCCTGTGTCCCGCGACAAAGATCGAATTCTCCCGGTGAAATTCCGTGTGACCGCTCCTTGCGGCAGGATTGTTCCTCATGGCCGCACCCCGTTTCGTCCGGAATTTCCGAATTCCGCTTTCATGAATTTTCCGCCCCTTCATTCTCGTTTCCGGCGAGGCGCCGTTCCAATTCCGGCAACAGCGAACGGTGGACATAAAGATCGTCCAGGTCCCCCAGCGTCAGGATGTACTCGAACCCGTTGCTTTGCAGGTGTCTCCGGACCTCCCGTTTTCCGCTGTTGTTCTCCGCGCAGATCACGCCGACGCTCGTCTTTCCGAAGTCGATCGACCGAACGACATCCAGTTCGCTCCCCTCGGTGTCGATGCTGAGGAAGTCGATCCGGTCGATGCCGTGCTTGTCGAGCAGTGTCCGGAGTCGGACCGCGGGAAGCCGGAGCATTTCGACGCGCCCCTTCTCTTTCGCGATCCTGCGGCGGTGCCGGCCGTCCATCTTCTCCGCGATGCCGCTCAACGCGTCGACTCCTTCCACACGGGCAAAATCGAGGGTTCCTTCGGCGTCCGCAATGCAGACGTTCTCGCAGAAGGATTTGGGTCTGCTTTCGCGAAGCATTTCAAAGACTTCTGGCAGCGGTTCGACGCAGAGGCCGGTCCACTTTCTTTTGGTCTCGAAAAAATACGAGTTGCTCAGCGTGACGCCGTCGTTCGCCCCGACGTCGACGAAGACGCCCTCCTCCTTGCCCGGGAAGACGTGCTCGGCGACGAACTTGTCCTGCCCGTACTGGCTGGAGTATGTTCCGCGGTCGGCCTCGTTGTAGGAAAAGCCGTACCCTCCCTTCAGCCGGAGCAGTCCCAGGTACTGCCCTCTTCTGCACCGCCGGAAGTTCCGTTCCGGGTCCGTCCAGAAAAAAGCGAAGGCCCGAAGGCAAAAGGAGAGTTTTTTTTTCGCCGCGTTCGCCCGTTTCCTCCATTGTTCCGTCACGTCATCCACATCCTCCCGTTTTTTCCCGTGTTCTGTATGTTCTGCGTCCGTTGCCAGGACGCTCCTGTACACATCTTCCATTGTTCGCGCCATTGCGGCTGTCGAGCGGATTTTTTCCGTATCGAAGCGTGCGCGGACCGTTCCGGTTTTCAGAAATTCCTCGAGGGCGCTCCTCCAGGCTCCTGTATCACCGGGCGGAAGGAGTCCCTCGTTCGCGAGCGCGATTTCCCGTATCGCGGGAAGATCGGACGCGATCACGGGAATGCCCATCCCGACCGCCCGCATAAGCACGAGCCCCATCCCTTCCTGGTGCGATGGGAAGAGAAAGCAGGAGCACTTCTCCATCCAGCGCTCCGGCTCGTCCTGGAATCCGCGGAAGAAGACCCTGTCCTCCACCCCGAGGCGTCCCGCCGACAGCTTCAGGCTCTCCATCGCGGGCCCGTCGCCGACTATGTCCAGCGTCCACTGTACGTTCCGCAGCGGAGCCAGGGCTTCCAGCAGCGCGCCGGCTCCTTTTTTGGGCACGAGCCTGCCGACGAACAGGAAACGGACAGGCCCGTCCGGGGAGGGGGCCCACCTTCGATCCGTCGGGGGAAGGCCGTTGTAGACCACCCTCGACACCGCTCCCGGAAAGAGCTCCGCAAAGAATGAGCGCACCGCTTCGCTGACGCACAGCAACAGACGGGCCCTGCCGTAGGGGAGCAAGCCGGCGTTCCGGCTGTAGAACGCGTGGCATGTGGCGATCCACGGAATTCCGGTGATCCGCGACGCCCACCACGCAATCCACGCCGGAACACGGGAGTGGGCATGGAAGAGTTTTACACCGTTCCGGCGGGCGAACGAGGCGATCCGCAGCGCCGACCAGAGAGCCGTAAGAGGGTTCTTCCGGTGCACCGGGAGGCACAGGTGCGCGACGCCCCGCAGTTCCCTCTCCAGCGCCCCTCCGGCCGACACCACGCATACGGTGTTTCCGAGCGCCGCCAGTTCGTTCGAGAGCCACAGGACGTGACGCTCGACACCGCCTTCGTGCAGTTCCGGAAGAATCTGAAGCACGTTCATTTCGCGCTGCCACCTTTCAGGCACCCGTCCGCCGCGAGGGAGCCGACCGATGGAAGACTATCATATTTCCTCGTCCTTGTCCAAAACGAAGCGCGGCGTTCCTCCGGTACCACCGGGCCAAATTCCTTGAATTGTAAATGAAGGCGCGTATAGTATAATTTTCCTGTCCGGAGCGGCTTTTCGCACCCGGAGCGAAAGTTCGGGCCGCGCGTCACTGGAGAAAGTCGCATGCTCTTTAACTCGTATGTTTTCCTCTTTCTTTTTTTGCCCGTCACGTGGGTTTTTTTCCGTTTCGCGTGCTCTCGAAGGCTTGCGGATGTCGCGCTTGCCGTCCTGACGGTCTCCTCGCTGGTCTTCTATTCGTACTGGAACCCGCCCTTCGTCTTCCTGATTCTCTTCTCCATTCTCTTCAACTACTCTTGGGGACGCCTGATCGAACGGAGTACCGCAACAGGCGGAACGGGTAAAGCCTGGCTCGCCGGCGGCGTTGCCGTCAACCTGTCGCTGATCGCGTATTTCAAGTACGCCGACTTCTTTCTGGCCAACCTTGCTCTGCTCTGCGGAGGAGAGTGGGGAGCCCGGCATATTTTTCTTCCGCTGGGAATCTCCTTTTTCACGTTCCAGCAGATCGCCTATCTCATCGACTGCTCCAAGGGGCTGGCCCGGGAACACTCCTTTCTGCACTACACGCTCTTCGTCAGTTTCTTTCCGCAGCTGATCGCGGGCCCCATCGTCCGGTACGAGCAGATCATGCCGCAGTTCTCCAGGCTCAGGACATTCGCCCTGAGCTACCGGAACATCGCGATGGGGCTGACGCTGCTCTCCCTGGGACTCTTCAAAAAACTGGTCATCGCAGATACTCTCTCACCCTGGGCTGCCTCCGTCTTCGACGGCGGATTATCGCCCACATTCTTCGAAGCCTGGGGCGGCACGCTCAGTTACACGTTCCAGATCTACTTCGACTTCTCGGGCTACTCCGACATGGCGCTGGGGCTTGGACTGCTGTTCAATATCGACCTGCCCGTAAATTTCGACTCGCCCTACAAGGCGGTCTCCGTCGCCGAATTCTGGAGGCGATGGCATATCTCCCTCTCCTCCTTCCTGAAGGATTATCTCTATATCCCCCTGGGGGGCAACCGGAAAGGACCGTTCCGCCGTCATGTCAACCTTCTGGCGACGATGCTGCTCGGCGGACTCTGGCACGGCGCCTCGTGGAATTTCGTCGCCTGGGGAGGGCTGCACGGCCTCTACCTCTGCGCAAACCACGCGATCGGAGCGCTCGATCCGCTGAGCTCGCTGCCTCGGATCCGGAAGCTGTGCGGATGGGCGGCCACCTTTCTCTCCGTGGTCGTCTCGTGGGTCTTCTTCCGCGCCTCAACGTTCGCAAGGGCATGGGAGATGCTGCGGGGCATGTCCGGGCTGAACGGCGTGCTGCTCCCCTCCGGCTCCCTCTCCTCTCCCCTGGCGGTACGAATGCTGAACGCGGCGGGAGTCCGCTTCGCCGAGACGGAACACTGGGTTACGACCTGCGGAACGCAGCAACTGCTCGTTCTGGCAGCCTGCCTTCTGCTGGTCATCGCGGCGCCCAACAGCATCGAATGGACGCGGGGGCGTTTCCGGGAGGGGCGCTTCACGACCCGATGGGCGATCGCCGTGGGGGGGATCCTGCTGACGAGCATCTGTTTTCTCGACCGCATCTCCGAGTTTCTCTATTTTCAATTCTGACACGCCGTGAAAGGAGTTCCGATGAAGTATAAAAAACTGGTCCATGTCATCCTGTCCACTTCGATCCTGGTTTTCCTCGGCCAGTACCTCCTATTCCGGATTCCCTTCATCTACGACCTCTGCCTCATGTCGTACCTGTACGACAACGCCTCATGGGTCGAGGAGAGGCCGAAAATCCTGTTCATGGGGAGCAGCCGCTGCTTTCATCAGCTCGTTCCGGCCGTTCTCGCACGGCTCAACGGCATGCCGGAGACGGACGCCGCAAATGTGGGCCAGGTGGCCGCGGGGCCGTTCGAGATGCTCAATACGTACACGAAGCATCTCGAAATGTTCCGGGATGTCGAATTTATTTTCTACGTCTTCGACCCCGACTTCTTCTTCGAATCGTCGCACATCACGAAACCCTACGAAAGAATTCTGCTGAGCAGAAGACAGTGGGAGATCGTCGCGGAGGAGCACGGCAACTTCCATCATCTTCCCGGAGTGCTCTTCGCCAACGCGATCAGGGGCTCGCCCCGCAAGTCGGGTGAGAACATGGGATTCGAAGGTCTTCCCCATCTCGACTTCCTGAACAGGACGTTTCCGGACCGGGATGCCCGGTATATAATGAATGTCGAGGATTTTCCGGTCTCGGCGTTCCAGGTGGAGAGCATGCGGAAGATAAAGGAACTCTGCGAAAAGAACGGCGGAATTCTCGTCTTCGTGCTCACGCCCTTCTGGGATTTGGATTTAGTCGGAAAGGATTTTTTCGAACGGGCCCGCCTGACGGCGTACGCTCTGGACAAGGCTCTGGGGCCCGTCAGGTTGATCGGCAGCTGGGAAAAAGAAGGGTACGGCCTGCAGTACACGGACTTTATGGACAACGGACACCTGGCCCTGTCAGGCGCCGAAAAACTGACCGCAGCCCTTTTCGGCGATCTCGAAGCGATACGCCCGGTTCCGCCGGTTCTTTTGACGGAAGCGCTGCCCGCCGGACAGCACGATCTTCACGGACGATGATCCCCGCCGGGTCATGAACGGGAGCGCATACCACACCAGAGAAGGAGATTGACTATGCACGAAATTGTCCGACGCATCCGCGAGTACGCGGCACGCATTCAATGGGAGAGAAAAGGGAGACCGGTTCCCCTCCCGAACGCCCTCAAACAGGCGGCGATTCTGGAACACGCGCGGAACAGCGGCTCCCGCGTCTTCGTGGAGACGGGAACGTACGAGGGCCGGACGCTCGCCGCAATGACCCCTTATTTCGACCGCCTCTTCTCCGTCGAACTCGGGGAAGACCTCTACCGGAGAGCCTGCGCGCGCTTCGCGTCCGTGCCGAAGATACGCCTCTTCCAGGGGGACAGCGGAGAGAAACTTGAGGACATCCTCGAACTTGTCGCCGGCGAACGGTGTCTCTTCTGGCTCGATGCACACTATTCGCGCGGCGATACGGCGAGGGGGGTCGAGGACACGCCGATCTGCCGGGAACTGTCGATTGTCGGACGGCATTCCCGGAAGGACCACGTCATCCTGATCGACGACGCGAGGTGCTTCGGCTCCGATCCGGCCTACCCCGGCATTCCCGAGGTCGAAGAGATCGCGGGCCGCCTCTTTCCCGAATCCACCTTCACGGTCCTCGACGACATCATTCGAATCGTCCCGCGCATCGCCGGCTGAGGCGGACGGAGCACGATGATCGTCAGGCTCTCCACCCCGTCCGCCTCGTGGCCCCTTGTCCTGCAGACTCCGGGAGCTTCGGGGAGATGGGGCAATGTGGAATTCGCTCTCGACCGGGAGTGCCCCGAGGCCGACGCATGGGTCGTGTACGAGAAGCTCGACCGCACGACGACGACCGTCTGTCCGCCGTCGCGGACGATCCTGATCACCGGCGAGCCTCCGATGATCAAAAGATACCCGGAGGCGTACGCCGCGCAGTTCGCCCGCGTCCTGACCTGCCATCCGATGCGGCACGAAGGAGTCGTCGCGGAGCAGCAGGCGCTTCCGTGGCACTACGGCCGGGAGTTCGGCGATTCGGGAAGAGAACGGTTCGTCGAGAGCTACGACTCCCTTTGCTGTACCGACCCTTTTCAATTGAAAGAGCGCGAAATCTCGATCGTCTGCTCCAGCAAACGAAAACGGGACGGGCACAGGAAGCGGTACGAATTCGTCACACTCCTTGAAAAGGGGGCTCTTCCCGGCCTCGATCTCTTCGGCCGGGGGAGGGAGAGAGAGGCCGCGTGCAAGCGCGACGCGATCGCTCCCTACAAGTATCATATCGTCCTCGAAAACTCGCTCTGTGCGGACTACTGGACCGAGAAGCTGGCGGACGCATATCTCGGCGGCGCGTTTCCGTTCTACTGGGGGTGTCCGAATATCGGAAAGTACTTTCCGGAGGGGGCTTTCAAGACTATCGACATCGAACATCCGGAGGAGGCGATCCGGACGATCCGGGAGACGATGGAGCGCGGAACCTTCGAGGCTGCGTCGCCGCTCCTCGCCGAGGCGCGCGGACTGGTGCTGAACCGCTACAATCTCTTTCCGGCGATCGTCTCCCTCCTCCGGAATCTTCCCGCTCCCGAACGGCCTGCCCCGGTGACGCTCCGCCCGGAGGAGAGCTTCACGGTGCGCGGGAGAGTCAGGCAGCTCAGGACGGGTGCGAAGTCCTTATGGAGCAGCATTCTTTCCAAGAACGGCAGATGAGAACGGCGCGCCTCGTTCACTCCGTCAACTCCTCCCGGAAGAGGGAGAACCACATCAGGTCCTCGTAGGCGCCGTTCCTGAAAAGATGCTGCCGGAAGGCTCCCTCCCGCCGGAACCCGAGACGTTCGTAAAGACCGATCGCCGTCTCGTTTCCGGCCAGAACGCTCAGGTAGATCTTCCGGAGGTTGAGCGTGTCGAATCCGTACCGGATCATCCGGACCGTCGCTGCCGAACCGTAGCCTTTCCCCATATGACGTTTCGAAGCGATCACGATGGAGAACTCGGCGTGCCGGTCAAGAAACGAGATGTTCTTAAGGCTGGTCACCCCGACGAACTCCTCCCCAGGTGTTCCGGGACACTGCACGACGGCGAGGTGAACGGAATCACGGCGGTTTCCGTCCACTATCCCGGCAAGCGTCCTCCGGGTCTCCTCCAACGTCCGGGGAAGCCGGGTGAAAGCGAAGTTCGCGGCAATCTCCGGATCGTTCTGCCACGAATAAAAACCCTCCAGATCCTCCATCCGCAGATCTCGAAGAAACAGGTTCTCAACGCTCGTCTTCAGCTGCATTTTTTTCCTCCGATCTTTCCGTGGCGCCGGGAGTCCCGCCCCGGACGTCCCCTATAATCCGCGCCGGGTTGCCCCCGAGAATGACGTCCGCCGGATACTCTCCTCCGGGCACAACCGCCCCGGCAGCCACAATCGAATTGTCCCCGATCCGCGTCCCCTTGAGGAGAATGACGCCGTTTCCGAGCCAGACATCCCTTCCGAGGACGACGGGAGCCGTCCTTCCGATCGAGCTCCTGCGCTCCTCCGGGGCGACTCCGTGGGCGTCGAAGTCCAGGATCTGGACTCCCATGCCGAGAAGGCAGCCGTCGCCGATCTCCACGCTCTTCGCGGCGATGACCAGGAGTCCGTTGTTCGCAGCGACGCCGTTTCCCAGCGAGATCACCGCATCCGGGTATCGTGCCTGCAGCTCGCAGCCCCGGCCGCTGAATCCTCCGCCGATGGGGTACCCCAGCGTGGCCTTCCGGCCTATCCGAACGTTTCCTTCGCCGGAGACGACCGTTCTCTGGTAGAAGCGCGCTCCCCGGCCGACGGAAAGTCCCGTTCCGCCCCACCACGCCCCGAGGAGCGTCTGCATCAGGTGAAGCCGGGCCGCCAGGCTCCGCAGCAACTTCGTGACACGGCGGCGAAGCAGGAGAAAAAACGGGGTGCGTTTTCCGCTCATGGCCTGAAGGAGTTCACCGCGTCGCAGACGGCTCGGACGTCATCTTCGGCCATGCCGCTGTAGAGGGGGAGGCTGAGGACCCTCTCCGCGAGCCGTTCCGTCCGGGGGAAGCTGCCCGGCGCGTAGCCGAGGCGGCTGTAGGCGCCGGAAAGGTGCGGCGGAACGGGGTAGTGGATCTGCGTCCCGATACCGTGAGCGGCCAGGTGCTCCTGCAGCCGGTCCCGAAAGTCGCTCTCGACGACGTAGAGATGGAAGATATGCGTTCCTCCGGGACGAATACCCGGCGTCCGGACATAAGGAGAGCATATCCGTTCCGAATAGAGCGAGGCGACGGTCTTCCGTTCGGCGTTGATTTCCTCGAGATAGCGCAGCCGGACGCGCAGCAGTGCCGCCTGCATCTCGTCAAGACGTGAATTGACCCCCTCGATGTCGTTCACGTACTTCTTTCTGCTGCCGTAGTTCCGCAGCGTCCGCACCCGTTCCGCAAGCGCCTCGTCCTCCGTGACGAGCGCGCCCGCGTCGCCGAAGGCTCCCAGGTTCTTCGTCGGGAAGAAGCTGAAACAGCCGGCCGTTCCGAGAGTTCCGGTCTTCCGTTCTCTCCACGCGGAGCCGTGGCTCTGCGCACAGTCCTCGATCACCGCCAGACCATGACGGCCCGCGATTTCCAGCAGCTCGTCCATGGCGCACGGCTGACCGTACAGGTGGACAGGCATGATCGCCTTCGTTCTCGGAGTGACCGCGGCCTCCGTCCGCTCCGGGTCCGGACCGTGAAAATCGTCCGGTTCAACGAAGACGGGCGCCGCGCCGCACCCGGTAATCGCGAGCACGGTCGCGATATAGGTGTTCGCCTGGACGATCACCTCGTCCCCCGGCCCGATGCCGAGGGCCCGAACCGCCAGGACCAGGGCGTCGAGACCGGAGTTGAGACCGACGCAATGAGAAATACCGAGGTACGACGCAAACTCACGCTCGAACGCTTCGACCTCCGTCCCAAGGACATACCAGCCGGAGCGGAGCACCCGAAGGGCCGCGTCCTCGTATTCGGACGCATGTTCCAGGAATCCGGGCAGAAGGACGTTGAAGGGAATCTTCATCGCTCCCGCCTCCCTGCCCCGGCCAGAAGAAGAAATTCGTCGTAGCTTCGAATATAGTCCGCTTCATTGTACAAATCGGAGGCCAACACCAGGAGAACGCTGTCGTCCCGGATCCAGGTCATGGTGTGCCACATCATCGGCCCCACGTAGAGGCCGAGCGCCGGGTTGTCGAGAACGCACGTCTCTTTTTTTGCGCCGGAATCCAGGTCGACGCGAACGGCTCCGGAAACGCAGACCAGAACCTGTTCGAGAGCCCTGTGCGCGTGTTTTCCCCGCCTGTGTCCGGCGCGCACCCCGGTTGAATAGTAGATTCGCCGGACGGGAAAGGGAACGTGCCGTTCCTCCTCGATGAACTGCAGCTGCCCTTCCTCCGGTATGTCCGTCCTCCGGACGGGAAATTCAAAAAAACGCATGGCCATCCCCTTTCATTTCAAAGCAGTACTCCGTGCCTCCTCCGGACGATTCCGGCCTTTCATGCGCCCCGGCCGACCGCGCCGGCAATTTTTCTCCTCAGTCTGTGCGGATCTACCAGGAGCGAGACCGAGCGAACCCAATGGACAAGACCGGGGAATTTCGACCTCTCGAGCCAGAAAAAAAAGAAACGCCGCAGACGGACGTGATGCCGCAGAAAGAGAGGCAGTCCGGAGATTCGCGGCAAGACGATTTCGTCGTACATCTTCCGCCGGTCCGCGTTGATCCCGCGTCGTACCCGCTCCCGCCCCTTCGTGTTCATCCTCTGGCTGAGGGACGCGGCATGGATGCGGTAGGATACGACCGGGTACTCCAGTCCGTATATCCGAAACCCGCTGGAAGTTGCCAGGAGCCAGAGAGGCCAGTCCTCCATCCAGAAAAAATCGTGCTCCCACAGGCGGAGGCTCTCGAACAGTTCCCTCCGGAAAAGGACTCCCGGCGCGGGGATGGGATCGAACGAGACGAGTGTCCGAAACTGTTCCGACACATCCGCGGCGAAGAAGCGCCGCTGTTCCTCCGTCCATTCCCTCGCTTCGGCAGCCGGTCTTCCGGAAAACTCCGCCACCCTGCCGAACGCGATCTTCATCTCCTTCCGTGTCGTCATCGCCGAGACCGCCGCGCGCAGACCGCCGGGACGGAAGAGGTCGTCCCCCGCCAGTGGCTTGATGATCTCCCCGGAACATCCCCGAACCGCGCGGATATAGTTGCGCACGGGCCCCTCGTTCCGCTCGCCCCGAAGCAGCCGGCAGGAGGAAAAACGGGCTCCGTACCGCTCCATCCAATCATCGACGGCGCCGGCCGTGCCGTCCGAAGAGCAGTCGTCCGACACGACCAGCTCAGTGTCTCGCAGGAGCAGCGAATCTTCCTCTGAAGAGGCGCCCTTCCCGCCGGCCGGAAGAAGACTGTCGAGAGTTTCGGTCACGAAACGCTCCTGGTTGTAGGTGTAAACCGCGACGGATAGGAGCGGTCTCCCTCCGCTCATTGCGCGCCATCCTGCGGAAGCACCCTGGAGAAGATTTCCTCAAGACGGGCGAGCATCGTGTGCTCCTTCAGGAAACGCTCGTATCCGGCCTTGCGGATGCGCTCCCGCTCCTCGTCGTGCGCGAGGTAGTACTCGATCTTCTCGACAAGATCTTCCGTATCCCTGTAGACCGCGATCTCCCGCCCCGGCTCGAAGTACTCGCACAGCTCGGGATTCTCCTGCGTCAGCAGAAAGCCCCCGCACGCCGGGATCTCGAAATCCCGCCCCTTGATCTGCAGAAGCGGCCGTTCACCGCCGGCATTCAGCGATGCAGAGACCGAGGCGTTGCTCAGGTTCAGATTGATGCGGCTCGCGCTGAACAAGCGGATCATGCCGCTCAGGCCGATCCTTCCCTCCTTCCACCCCCTGCCCCGGAGGGCGATCCGAATTCCCCGCTCTTCGAGGCGCCGGACAATGTCCCTTCGGCATCCGTGCGGTTGTCCGACGAAGGAGACATCGTGCTCGTAGCCACACGAAAGGGGACGGAAGAGGAAGTGATTGGCCCCCCACTGGCTGCGGATGACATTCGAAAATCCGTACTCCCTGTAGAGGCCGGCGGCCTTTGCACTGGTGGTACAGATCCAGTCGTAGGGGCGGGCAGCGAAACGGGAAAATGTCTCGAAACGCCAGTGGTCGTCACTGAAGAAGGCCACCGCCGGGATGTTCAGCTCGGAGGAGATCGACCGGACCGTCTCCGCCCGGAACTCGTTGTCGAGGATGGCGTGGAACAGGATCGACGGTCGAAAGAGCATGCACGCCAGCCGGAGCGCCGACTGCATCCGTTCGTATCCGAGCTCCGCCCGCACCCGGTCGTAGGGGAAATGAACGACCGGATATCCTCCGCCGACCAGCGAGTAGTAGAAATGTACCGTGTCGTAGCCGAGCCCGAGGCCGGGTCGTCCGTAGTCGGAACCGAGTCCGGCGTAGAGGATCGGCGGACGCCCGCTCCCGGAATTCCGGACTTCGAGCGCCTGGTGAACGTACTCTTCGTCGCTCCATGACGGGAAGATCCTGTTCTTCAGGACCTTGAGCCGCTTGCGGAAATCCTTCAGGTTTATGGCCGCTCTCCCCTTTCCGGACAATCCGGAGACTCCGCCTGGTTTTCGGTGTGAACCGGTCAGGCAAGACTCCGGAAGATGTGCGCAAATCTCTCCGCAGCGCCTTCCCTGCGGAATCTCGGCTCCACCGCGGTGCGGACCTCCGCGACGTTCCGCCCGATTGCGGCGGCGTCCCATTCCTCGTACACCTTCAGGATCTCCGAAGGAATGCGATCCAGGTGATGGCGGACATAGAACGGTCCGCTCCTCTCCCCGAAGTACGATGCGAAGGCCTCTTCCAGCCGCTCCGGCGTCAGCAGCCCGATCCAGAATCCGGAGAAGACGACGGTCGGCCGGTGCGCCAGCGTCGCCTCGACGGCAGACGTCGAACCGGCGCAGACGAGCGTCGCCCGTTCGAACCACGGCCGCGGATCGGTCTGCGTCCCGACGACGCGGAGGTAGCGCTCGCCGGCCGCGGCATTGGCTCGTGCTGCCAGCATGCGGAACTTCCACGCCCTCCATCCGCCGCCGGCGAAGACAATCTCGAGCGACGGAATCTTTCTCTTGAGCATCGGCGCTTCCTGCAGCAGCTTCATCGGCCCGGCCGACTTGTATCCGCTGATCCGCCCGAAGCAGAGGATACGGAACGGATCGCGGGACGGAACCGGGGTCGGGGTGAGCAATCCGGTCAGGGGACGCTGAAAGAGAAACTTCGGAAAGGGCGTCCGTATCTCTTCGAGCTTTTCGAGCAACGGAGGTTCCGCGGAGAGCCATGCGTCGCTGAAGCGTATCAGCGAATCGACATCCCGCCCCTTCTTGTCCGTCTTTTCGAGATTGTCGAGAAAAAAGGTGAAGAGTTTCGCCCCCGTCACCCTCTTCAATCGGACCGCGAGGGGAAAGGAACGCCGGGAGTCGGTGACCAGCACATCCGGAGCGAATGCCGCCGCCTTCCTGTCGAACCATGCGTTCCCCACTCCCGGAGAGAGGCACGAGATCACGCCGACGCCGTGTTCCCGAAGCCGGGACTGAAATCCCTTTCCGGCCCATCGCCCGAGAACGGCGACGCGGTGGCCTCCTTCCCGCAGCGCCGTGGCGAGGTGAAAGACGAACGATGTGACGCCGTCGACGATCAGAGCGTCGGAGCAGAAGAGTATGTTCATGAGGTCAAACGACATCCTTTCATCAATCCGGAGAGGCTTCGGGACGCCGCGGTCCTCGTTCTTCCGGTTTCTCTTTCCAGCGCTCCACGATCCACTCCGCCGCCCGCCGCGCCTCGTTGAGCGCAGGGCCGTCCGCGTGGAGCGACGCGCCTCCTCTCGTGGAGGGAAGAAGAGCTCCTTCCTGCATCTCCTTGAGGAAACCACGCCGTTCAAGAACGGCGAAGAGCGCGTCGAACTTCGGTTTGCCCCAGAGGAGGGAGTGAGGAAGCAGCCGAAGGCGCACGAGCCGTGCCGTGAAATTCTGGAGCGCCGCCCGCATGCGATCCTTTTTTTCGACGCGGAGCAGGAATACCTCCCTGCCCGCCGTGATCGCCTCGGAGACCATCGAGACGGAATCCTCGGTGACGAAGAGGCGGGAGCAGAGCCCCAGCATTCCCGCGACCGGGTTGAAATCATCCTTCGAGGCCAGGAGCAGCATCCTGACGGACGGGTGCGCCGAGGCAAGCTCCTTCAGGGCCTTTTCCGCCTCCGGAGTAGTCCGTCTCGAGCTCGTGACGTAAAGGTCTATTTTTTCCTTCGCCGCCGCTTTGAAGAGGGGGGTCAGGACGCGCCGGACCCACGCGGCGGACAGGGCGTAATTGGCGTCGTCGCCTCCGACCAGGACTCCCCACCGCTGATCCGAATCCTCCCCCGGAGCATAGAGTTCCGCGAGTTCCCACCCCTTCCGCTCGAGCTCGTCGGGGAAGATCGCGTTCGGAGCGCCGAGAGTGGCGAGGAGGTTTCGCGTGTACCGGGGATAATCGTGTGCAGGAACCACCGCGAAATCGAAGGGAGCGGTTCCCAGGACGGAGGGGGTCATCAGGACGCACGACTTTCCCCTGGTCATCTTGGCAAGGGCGAGGGCGAACGGAGCCGCTCCTCCGCCGGCGGCCAGAAAGAGCGCATCCTTGCCCGTCAGCTTCCGTGCGGCCAGTTCGCGTTTCAGGGTGTCGAAAAGAAAGGACGCTCCGGTTTCGTCGAGCCAGACAAGGATATCGTACCCGTTCATCTTCGGAAGATGACGGGCTTTCACCTTGAGCAGCTCAACCCTCCTTTTTCCGGAGAGCAGCGGGGCATCCATCTCCACGATGTCGGCTCCGGTGAACCGTGAGAGCCAGCCTGCGATGCCGCGGCTCTGCGACAGATGTCCCCGTATGGAATCGCTGATGATGAAGACAAGAGCAGGGCCTGCAGCCATGATGACTTACTCTCCTTCCGGCGCCGAAGCCAGGATCCGCCGCACTGCCTCGAGATCCTCCGGCGTGTCCACACTGGGCCCTTTCCGGCCGGCCGCCGTCACTCCCACCTTCATCGAGTAGCCGTGTTCGAGAATTTTCAGCTGTTCAAGGGATTCCGCCGTCGAGAGCGGAGTCTGCGGCAGGGAGGCATAGACGTTCAGAAACTCGCGGCTGAAGCCGTAGATGCCGATATGCTCATAGATCGTGGACTCGTTCCGGCAGAAGGGAATCGGCGAGCGGCTGAAATAAAGCGCGAATCCGCGGAGATCGCGGACGACCTTCACTGCCGAGGAATCCGCAAAAAGGGCGGGATCCGTTATGGGCGAGCAAAGCGTCGAGGAGGGAACGGATTCATCTTCTTCGAGGATGCGCGCGACCTCGTCGACCATCATAGGGTCGAGAAGCGGCTCGTCCCCCTGTATATTCAGCACGATCTCTCCGTCGAACATCCCGGCGGCCTCGGCGGCCCGGCACGTTCCGTTGGGGTGGTCGGGCGATGTGAGCACCGCTTCTCCGCCGAAGGTCCGGACAGCGTTCAAAATTCTTTCGTCGTCGGTGGCGACCACGAGACGGTCGAGCAGCGAGGATCGGGAAGCCCTCTCGTAGACCCGCTGGATAAGCGTCTTGCCGCAGATGTCGGCCAGGGGCTTTCCCGGAAGGCGCGTCGAAGCGTACCGTGCCGGGATCACACCGAGGATCTTCATGATGCCGCGACCGGTCGCGCCCCGGCGGAATTTTTTACGGGGGAGGGCGCTCCGGACTCTCTCGTCCGGGCAAGAAGCCTGCTCTTTTCCACCGGTTTTACTTCCTTCACAATCCAATCCCGCATCGCTTTCCCTTCCGGCGTGTGCTGCGCGTAGCTCATAAAATCCAGCGCAATACCGAGCTCGCCGGCGATCTTCCACGCCATCACCGGCCATACCTCGCCGATGTCGCCGATGACCGGGATACTCCCCTCGTGGCGCGCGAAAGCGGACATCTCCATCCGGAACGGAATTTTCGAGAGTTTGGTCTTGGGAAGCCCCCGGTTGATGGCCTCCTGGATGAGTGCGCTTCCGGTCTCCAAGTCCCGCACCTTCCGGAGGTTCTCGTCCAGGTCGATGCGGATCAGGGTCTTGTCGCGAAGCGAGTAGACCGGCAGGCCCTTCCACCAGGACCAGATTCCGTGGCCGGTGTAGCATTCGAACGGGCCGTCGTGAATCTCCTGCGTGAGCGCGACGGCCGACTCGATGATGATGTCGGCCGATTCGAGCATCGCGGCAATACGCCTCGATCGCTCGAATACGGGAATGCTGTCACCGATGGCCATTCCGATATGACCGCTTCCCACCATCTGCGGAATGCTCACCAGCACCGGCAGTCCCAGCGCCGCCCCGGCGCCGATCATGGTCCGCCGGTCCGCTCCCCATCCGGCGACGGTCTCGAAGGGAAGTCCGAGCGTCCTGCAGAATACGAGGATCTCTCCGGCAAGGTCCTCGTTCCTCAGCCCCATCGGGTAGGCCATATTCCCGGCGGCCTTGATCACAAGCCTTCCTTCGGCCTGTTCTCCCTTCGCGAGCAGTTCCTCGTCGAGGACCATCTCTTTCCGGAGCTCTTTCAGCTCATCCTCACTGAGCCGGGTGAACTCGAAGACATCGCCCCGCGGCATGAACCGCTCATCGAAGCCGAGCGAAGAGGCGCTGCACATCTTGACGAGGTCGAGGGCTCCGCCCATCTCGTGGCCCACAACGGCGGAGCTGGTGGTGACGCCGTCGACGACGCCCTTCTCCATCAGTTCGGCAATGAGCGTCGTCACTCCTTCGTGGATATTTGGACCGCTGCCCGTGGCCACGACGACCTTGCCGTTCTTCCGCTTGACGGAGACGATCTTCTCCACGGCGGCATCGAGGCTTTCGCGGGAACGTCCGTCGAGCCTGTTGTAAAACTCGTTCAGAAGCGCTTCGTTGATCTTCATAATGGCATCACTCCGTTTATCTCGTCCAAGGAGACGCCCGCCGCGCCTCCCACGGTCCTGAAGTAGGCCGCAGCCCCTTTTTTCGCTCTTTCGCGGACATCTCCCCTCATGGCCGCCTCCCAGCCGGCGGCGATATCGTCCGCGTTCCGCACGGTCACCGAAGCCCCCGCCTCACCAAGGTCCCTTGCAGCGTCGACGAAGTCGCGCATGAACGGGCCGTGGGAAAACGGGATTCCAAAAGACGCCGGTTCAAGGATGTTCTGTCCGCCCTTGTCCACAAGGCTGCCTCCGATGAAGGCCGCGTCGGCGACGCCGTAGAGTTCGAAGAGAAGGCCGATGCGGTCCACCACACAGATTGTCCACTCCCGGCGCTTTCCGGAAGACCCTTCGCCCTGCAGCGCGGAAAAAAGCGTGCTCGGAGCGACCTGTTTCGCGAGCTCCAGAACCGCCTGTCCCCGTTCGGGATGGCGGGGCGCGATCACCAGCCGGCCCGACGGAAACGTCCGCTGCACACGACGAAAGGCCTCGAACACCATTTCTTCCTCACCTTGGTGCGTACTCCCCGCGAGGAAGAGAGGGCATGACTCCGATAGGCGCGGCTTTTCCGAGCCGACGCGGAAAAATGGTCCGAGGGCGGCGAGATCCGCCCTCTCGCGGCGCAGCAAAAGAGCGTCCACCTTGCAGTCCCCGGTGACGCGGATTTTCCCGCCGGAAATTCCGAGACCGGAGAGAAGTTCTCTATCCGTTCGGGAACGGACCAGCAGAAGGTCGAAGGAGTCATACACGCTCCGCCAGAATGAGGAGAATCTCCGGATATTTCTCGCGGTGCGCTCAGAAAAACGCCCGTTGACCAGAAAAGCCGGAATGCTCCTTCGAACAAGCGCGGAGAGCATGCTCGGCCAGATCTCCGTCTCCAGAACAATATACGCCTTCGGGCGGAGCGTGTCGAGAGCCCGTTCCACAATCCGGGGAACATCCCAGGGATAGTAGACATGCTCGGAAAAAAGTCCCTCAGCCAGGCGGAAGGCCATCTCTCTTCCGGTGGCCGTCGTGGTGGAGAGAAACGGCAGTCCGTCGTCTTTCGTCTTCGTCCTCCTCCGGTACAGTGCGTCGAGAAGAGGCCATGCCGACTGCGTCTCTCCTACCGAGACCGCGTGAATCCAGAGGGAGCGTTCCGGAATCCGCGCCTTTTTTTCCTCTGAATAGAAACCCCGCCGTTCGTTCAGACCCGTGGCGTAACGACGTGCGAGCCACGGATAGCACAGGGGATAAGCGGCGGAGACGGATGCGCGGTAAAGAAGCCGGTTCAGATCAGGCCACCCCCGCTTTCAGCAGCTCGTGAAGGTGCAGTATACCCACGGGTCGTCTTCCGTCCACCACGATGATGGCCGATATCTCCCGCTGTTCCATGACGCGCACTGCCTCGACGGCAAGGCGGTCCGGCTCGATGACCAGCGGGTTCTGAATCATGACACCGCCGACCCGGAGGGAGAGGCATTCCACGCCCCTGGCGCCGATGAGCCGCCGAAGGTCACCGTCGGTGAAGACTCCGGCGAGGTCGCCCCGGTCGTCCACTATGATGGTAGCGCCGTACCCCTTGCTCGTCATCTCGAAGAGGGCATCGCTCACCGTGACGGACGCACCGACGAGAGGGAGCTTTTCCCCCGAGCCCATCACGTCGCGCACTCGCGTGAGCAGCTTTCGCCCCAGCGCGCCCCCCGGATGAAAAAGGGCGAAGTCCTCCTGCCGGAGCCCGCGCAGCTCCGTCACCATACCGGCCAGCGCGTCGCCGAGGGCGAGCTGGAGCGTGGTGCTGGACAGCGGAGCCAGGTTCAACGCGTCGAGATCGCCGTGCGAAACAGCCTCTCCTCCTGTTCCGGATGCGGCTTCCGGAAAAAAGGCCCCGCCGGCCTCGGAGCGGACCGAGGAGTCCAGCACGATATCGGCGATCCGGGCGAGAGGGGAATTTCTTCCTCCGGTGATGGCGATGATCGGCGCGCCAAGCCGTTTGAAGTGCGGAAGAAGAGAGACCACCTCCGCCGTTGTTCCGCTGTTGCTCAAAAAGAGCGCCGCGTCGTCGCGGCAGACCATTCCGAGATCGCCGTGAGATCCCTCTGCGGCATGGAGGAAAAAGGAGGGCGTCCCGAGAGATGCCAGGGTCGCGGCGATCTTTCGCCCGATGATGCCGGACTTGCCCATGCCCACCACCACGAGGCGTCCGGTGCAGGAGTGGATGATCCTCGCCGCCTTGACAAGCTCCATCCCGGTCCTCTCGGCCGCTCGCTCTATCTCGGCGGCCTCGGAACGCAGGATGTTCTTGCCCGCTTCGAGAAGTGCGGCGTCGGAGAGACAACGGCCCTCGCGTTCCCAGGGAAGGCAGAGCATTTCAGTCCTCCTCCGTCCATGAAAGGGAGGCGGAGCCGAGGCGTTCCCCGACAAAACGGTGAAGCTCGGCGATCTGTTCGAGAAGAAAGCGCATCCGTTTCAGCGGAACGAGGTTCGGCCCGTCGCTCTTGGCCTTTTCGGGGCAGGGGTGCGTCTCGAGGAAGAGCGCGTCAATCCCGCCGGCTACCGCGCTTCTGGCCAGCGGAAGGACGAAACGCCTGTCTCCGCCGCTGGCGCCTCCCGCGGCGCCGGGCATCTGGACGCTGTGGGTGGCGTCGAAGACCACAGGGCACCCCAGCTCGCGCATCAGCGGCAGGGAGCGCATATCGACCACGAGTTGACCGTACCCCATGAAGGTCCCGCGTTCGCAGAGCATCACGCCCGAGCTCCCTCCCTCGCGGCATTTCTCCACGACGTGCTTCATGTCGCCCGGAGAGAGAAACTGCGCCTTTTTGACGTTCAGCGGCCTGCCCGTCCTTGCCGCCGCGAGCAGGAGATCCGTCTGGCGGCAGAGAAACGCCGGGATCTGCAGGATGTCGACGGCCGCTGCGGCGGGCTCTGCCTGCCAGGACTCGTGAATATCGGTGAGCACCGGAACAGAGATCGTACGCCTGATCCGGGCCAGCTGGTCGAGACCGGATTCAAGGCCAGGCCCCCGGAAGCTCGACAGAGACGTGCGGTTGGCCTTGTCGAAGGAGGCCTTGAAGACATAGTTCACCCCGAGTGAAGCGCAAAGGTCCCGCACCGTCTCCGCGATCTCGAGACCAAGGTCCGGGCTTTCAAGCGAGCAGGGACCCGCGATGAGCGTCAGGCTGCCGTCCCCCACGGCGAAGTCCCATCTTTTTCCCGGCATCGGTTTGCCCGGCGTTTCACGCTCCGGAGCGCAGTCGACGATCCTCACGGGAGCTATCCGCCTGTCGGCCTTTTCGTGCGTATGTGCGCACGAACCGGATGCTGCAGGGGTCATTGAAGAGAAAGTCACTGAAACATCATCTCCTGTTTTGAAATTCTTTCACTCGGGGACTCGCCGTTCCACTGCCCGGCAAGCCTTTCGTACAGGCGGACCCGAAGGTCCCACCCCATCCGGAGCGCCGCATATTCGACCACCCTGTCGAGCGCTCCGGGGCCTCCCAGGCGTTCTCGCCCCTCTGCGGCCATGCGACGGCGGAGGTCCTCGTCGGCGAGGATCCGGACCGCCGCCTCCGCGAGGGCCTCCGGTTCCGGAGGAACGAGCACCTCCGAGCCGCCCAGCAGTTTTTTCTGCACGAACTTGCCCTTCTCCTCAATCGAGACTACGGGTACGCCCATTCCTGCGCATACCTGATTCGCTGTCCCTCCAAGGCCGACGAGAAGATGCGCCCTTCCGGCAACCGCGGCAAGAGGTCCGAAGAAGAGGCTGATTTCGCACGACGCTTTCCTTATTCCCTTCGAGCCGGGAAGATGCTCTTCCAGCGATGCATCCGAGCAGAGAGACCATCCCTCGCACGCCTCCAGGAGTTTTTCCAGGTCGAGGGTCGGAGCCACCACCATGAGATAGGATGTTCCCTCCGTCAGGAGTTCCTGCATATGCTCCACGGCATTGAGAAGCAGCCGGAGATCGTCGTAGGCACGCCGCCTGCTCCCGGGGAGGAGCAGAATGCGCGGGGCGTCATCCCTCCCCCAGGAGACGGGCTCGATAGTATTATCACACGTCAGGTCCATTATAGGGTTGCCGTCGAACCGTGCCGGAGCGCCCGAACGGATCAGTTCGGAGGCGGTTTCCCGGTCCCTGGTCCATGCTATGCGGCTTCTGTGCTTGAGGATAAAACGCTCGAGGCGCCAGTGGCCGCTGAGATAGACGGTCTTCGCCGTGGCGACGAGAACGGGAAGCTGCCCCTGGCCCCAGAGAGCGTGAAGGAGCAGGTAGACGTCGCCGACACACAGCGGCGTTCGTATTTTGCCTCGAAGTCGCTTCCACGATCCCATCTGGCGGGCGATGGAGCGAAGCAGGCCGGAGCGGAGGTCTTTCCAGAGATCCGCGAACCGGTACTTGATGACGCCGCCGCTCGGAGAGTCGGAGGGGTCGGTATCGACGGGAACCCCTTCCTTCAGATAGTGCTCGCCTCTTCCGACGATCGGGAAGGCCGAGACCGAGGCGGACGGAAAGCGTTCCACCAGTTTGCGTGCGAGCAGGGCTCCCATCGAGTCCTCTCCGTAGCCGTTGGACGCAACGACCATACGCGGCCGCAGCGCCTTGAGAAGACATTGCTGAAAACGCGCCTCGTCGTCGAGGACGGTGGAGATGAACGGAACGAGAACATCGTGGGAGGGGCGCCACTCCGGAGGAAGGTTGTAGACGTCCTTCTCCGTACAGACCATACAGTCCGCACCGCATGAGGCCATGGATTCCTCGAGCGCCCTCATGTCCTCGGGACGATAGCGGTAGTGATCCTTGAACCGGTGTTCCCGCAGCACGGCCGTTCCTCCTCTCTCCAGGGAACGGCGGAAGCTCTCCGGGCTGCCGATGGCGGAAAAGGCGAGCACCCGGGAGGGGCCTTTCGGGCTTTCCCCCTTCCATCCTCCGTTCCAGCGCCGCCACGTATGTAAAGAGATTCTGGAGAAGAAGAGTTTCTCCTCCGGAACGAAGCGCACAACATCCCCGACGAGACGAACGAGCTTCTCGGGCTCGACCTGGTCCGACTTGGTGATGACCACAAGAGACGCACGCGACAATACCGCGGGCATCTCCCTGAGGATGCCCGCAGGAACGGTCCATCCGTTGCCGAAAGGGCAGCATGCGTCGATAAGGACAATATCCGCGTCACGCCCCATTCTCCTGTGCTGGAATGCGTCGTCGGCCACAATGAGTTCTACTCCGTTCCGCGAAAGCACTTCCACGTCGCGCAGACGGTCCTTCGAGACAGCCACCGGAACCCCCGGAAGCCGCGACGCGAGAAGAAGCGGTTCGTCGCCCACCAGGTCCCGAAGGCTGGAGAGTGTGTCCCGAAAATCGCCGCTATCCGAGGGAGAAAGCGAATCCGCTGTGATGACGACTGGATCCACAGTTCTTCCGCCGTACCCCCTGCTCACGATGCCGGGGGAAATTCCCGCTTCCTGAAGCATCCGGCACAGCATCTCCACGAAAGGCGTCTTATTCGTGCCGCCGAGCGTGATGTTGCCGACGCTGATTACCGGGAGAGGCGTCTCCTCAGAACGGATCAGCCCGTGATCGAAGGCGAAGTTCCGGAGCGCCGCAACCATCCTGACCACCAGTCCGAAGGGGTATGTGGCCATCCACGGGGAAACGGCAGTCTCCCCGCGAGCGAAGGAGAGATAGCTTCCCAGGGCGAAGCCTCCGCCCCGCTTTTGCCGGACCAGGCGCAGCATGAAGGACGGCGTTGTTTTTTCTCCGTTCCGGCTTCCCTCCTTCCTGTCCTTCAGGAGCTCCCGGAACATCATGACGGAGCACTCTCCCCGATATCGTAAAGCCGGCGGTAGAGGCCGCCGGAGGCGAGAAGTTCCACGTGTCTCCCCTGCTCCACGATAGCCCCTTCGTCGAGCACGATGATCCGGTCGGCGTTCCGGATCGTCGTGAGGCGGTGCGCGATGACAAAGGACGTCCGCCCCTCCATGGCCTTGTTCATTGCAATCTGGACGAGCCGTTCCACCTCCAGGTCGAGAGAGGATGTCGCCTCGTCAAGGATCAGAATGCGCGGATTGCGTACAACGGCCCGCGCGATGGCGATGCGCTGACGCTGTCCTCCGCTGAGGGTGACGCCCCGTTCCCCCACTTCAGTCCCGTATCCTTCGGGGAGCGACGTAATGAACGAATGAATGCCCGCTATTTCCGCGGCCTTGACAATTTCCTCCATCGAGAGCCCGGGAAGGCCGTATGAAATGTTGAAGGCGATCGTACCTTTCAGCAGCAGGGATTCCTGGAGCACCACGCCTATCTGCTTCCGCAGCTCGCGAAGCTCGAGAGAGCGTACGTCGGTACCGTCTATGGAGATCGTTCCGCTGTCCGGATCGTAGAAACGCGGGATGAGATCCACCAGGGTCGTCTTGCCGGCCCCCGTGGGCCCGACGATCGCGATCCGCTCCCCCGGACGGACGTCGAGGTTCACACCCTTCAGGACATTTCTCCCCTTCACGTACGAGAAGACGACGTTCCGGAACGAGACACTCCCCTCCACGGTGCCCGGCTTGACCGGGTTGTCCGGCGAGACTATCTCCTCGGGGAGGTCGAGGAGGCTGAAGATGCGCTCGGTGGCGGCAAGACCGATCTGCATGGAACCGACCACGGACGTGAATACGCGGATAGGCTGGACGAGAAAGCCGAGATAACCGAGGAAGGCGATCAGTTCTCCGGGGGTGAGATCGCCGTCGACCACTTCCCGCCCTCCGAGCCAGAGGATGAGGGCGAGCGCGGCGATGAGGACCAATTCAATGATCCCTGCAAGGGCAGACTGAACCTGGACGCCGTGCATGACGGCACGGAAGTTGTCGCGGTTGCTGTTCCGGAAGCGGGCGAGCTCAAGATCCTCGGTGGCGAAGGAACGGACGATCCGGATGGCCGCGAATGCCTCCTGGACAACTGCGGAGAGCGTTGCGAGTTCGCTCTGTATCGAGTGCCCCACTCTTCTGAGCTTCTTCGACGCGCGGTCGAGAATAACCACCGTGAGCGGAAGGATCGCGAAGGTGATGAGCGTGAGCCGCCAGTTGATATAGAGCAGGAAGCCCACCATGCCGAGAAATGTGACCGCCTGGACCACGAGGTTCACCAGCACCGAGGTGACGAGGTTCTGGAGGATGGTGACATCATTGGTTATCCGCGACATCAGCTCTCCAAGGCGCTTGCCGTAGAGATACTTGAGCGACATCCGCTGAAGGTGGTCGTAGAGGTGAAGGCGAAGATCCATCACGACGTTCTGCCCGACCCAGTTCATGAGATACTGATGGCCGTACGAAGCCACGCCCTTTCCGGCGAAGAGGCCAACGAGAATGAAGGGGAGGGAGTTGAGCATAGCGAGATTCTTCTCGATGAGGACATCATCGACGACGTTTTTAAGCAGCCATGGCGGAATCACGTTGCACGCCGACGCCACGACCATGCACCCCAGCGCGAGAAAAAATCTCCTGGAATAAGGGCGCGCATAGGCGAGGAGACGGAAATATACCGGCTTCGAGAACGTTTTTCCTTCTTGTTGCGTCATGTGTGAACAAGCGTCCTTTCAATAATATCGGCGACGGAGACGGCGGCGTTTCGAGGAGTCGATGCTGAGATTACCGCCAGGCTCTTCCTGGTCCTGGCAAGCGTCTCCCTGTCAAGGAGGAGTTCCGCAGCCGCCCTTGCGACATCCTCCGGTGAAATGTCGCCTATCATTTCGTCGACCACGGCCTCGCCGGCAATGCGGTTCGGCCAGGCCAGGAACCCTCTTCGGCGGCGTGCCTTGGCCCTCAGGACGCCTTCGCGCAGAGCCGGACCGACAAGGGGAATTCCTGCGAGCGCGCCCGCGATCCCGGACAACGGGACCTGCCTCAGGAAGGAGAAGGGGACCACTGCTAGAAAGGGAACTGCGCAGTGCATCAACTCAAGCGTGTTCGTTCCCGGCTGCGTCACTGCCAGGTCGACTCCGTGCAATGCCGAACGTGTTCCGCCCCGCACCGGCACGAATCCTCCGGAGCGCCAGAAAGCGAATTCCTCGTCCCCGGAAGAGGTGAAGGGGGAGAGTATAACTCTGGCTGCGATGTCCGGGATACGCTCCCTCAGAGAAGAGACGGTCCGGCAGATGAAAGGAAGCGCCTGTTTCCGTATCGGGCCGCGGCTTCCGGGGAAAAAAGCCACGGTCTGCCCTGCGCAGGCGTTTTCCGGTGCATCCTGCGTTCCCTGAACGGACTCTTGCGGCAGGTCCAAGGAATCGGCTACAAGATCTCCCGCGAGGTAAACGCGTCCGAGTTTACCCTTCGGGAGCTTCATCGCTTCCGCCATGGAAGGGTATGCAGTGAAAACTGCGGTACAACGCTCCAAGCCGCTTTTTTTTCCGTAAGTGTAGCAGAAAAGCGGCGCCCTGCTCTTTGCGGCAAGCATACGCCCCCAGAGGAGATCACCGCCGAGTTGGAACACCGCATCCGTGCGTTCATTGCCGGAACAGAGAGCGGCAGCCGTCCGAAGGGGCGATTCCGGCCCCAGGACCGTCGGGAAGCCGAGTGAGAGCGCAATATGCCGTTCCTCTCCGGAGGCGAACTGGCAGGGCAGAATTCGAAGCGCGATCTCCCAGCCGCGCCCGGAAAGCTCTGCCGCTACAGGACGAACCCAACCCCAGAGCTCTCCAGGACCGTTTGCGAGCAGCGTGATCTTCCGCCGGATGTTCCTTTTCTCCGGGGCGCAGATCATGATCTTGCCTCTTTCTGTCCATTCACTTGTTTCTCTTTCGAATCCTGCACCCGCTCGTGCCGGGCGCAGGATATGGAAAGGGAGGAAAGAACAAGGCCGGCCCAGAAATCCGACGCGCCCTCTTCGCCCATGGCCTTCCTTGCCTCCGAGATACCGCGTTCCACACGGGTTTGATACTCCCGTTCGAAAAGAAAACGGCGGAGAGCGGAGAAGGCTTTTTTTCCGGTCGCCTCTTTCTGCAGCAGCTCAGGATACACGATTTCTCCTGCAAGGATATTCGGCAAAGAGATCAGGCGAGTTTTTCCCAGGAGCTTCCATACAAGAAGAGAGAGGATACCAACCTTGTAGAGGACCACAAAAAAACGCCCCGTCATCATCGCCTCGACGGCGACCGTACCGCTCGCACCGGCGGCGGCCGTGCTCGAGGCAAGGAGTTCCCTTCCGTCTCCTTCGAAGATTTCCTCTCCGTGAAGCTCATTCCGCATCCAGCCCCGGAGATCCTCGGGCAATCCCGGAGCGATCGAAAAGACGGGAGAAAAACCGTCTTTCTTCAAGAGAGCAGCACACTCCTTTAAGGGAGGAAGAAGTCGTCGGATCTCCGATCCGCGGCTTCCGGGAAAGAGCGCGATTCTGCGGTTTCCTCCGTCAGGAGGAGAAGGGCGCCGGAGCTCAACTTTAGCGAACTCGTCGACGAGCGGATGCCCTCTCCAAGCGGAAGATACTCCGTGCTCTCTCAGGAAATCGTCCTCGAACCGAAAGAGCGGCAGGCAAAGGTCGGCGTTCCGGGCGAGAGAGCGTACCCTCCATGCCCTCCATGCCCACACCGTCGGCGGGACTGCGTACACGACCCGCCCCCGCCACCCCCGGGACCGGAGGGATTCGATGAAGCGGAGGTGAAAGTCGGGACTGTCGATCACGAGGACCGTTGCAGGCCGCGTCCGGAGCACGGTATCGACCATCTCCCTCTTCAGCCGGAAGAGCCGGGGGATCGACGGCATTACCTCGACGATCCCCATCAGGTGAAGCAGACGGGAGTCCCAGAGTATTTCGACGCCTGCAGATCTGCTTTGAGGGCCGGCCATGCCGTAAATCCTCCCGCAGTATCCGCGCTCCTTGAGTGATCGCGTGACGGCGGCCGCATAGCCGTCGCCGGATATTTCCCCGCAGCTTATGAAGAGATCTCCGTAGCTCGCTTCCGAATGCGTCAAGAAGAAAACCCTCCGGGAATTCTTGTTTCTCCTCCGGAGATCCCCTCCACCGCGATATCAAGCTCGGAAGCCCTCCTCACGAACTCGTCCTTCTCGAGCAGAAGCGTTCTTCCCGCCTCTACCGCGAGGCAGGTCAAACCGGCTTTTTTCATGGTTTCGAGAGTCGATGTTCCGACGACAGGGATATCGTACCGTATATCCTGGTCTTCCCGCATCATCTTGACAAGCACGCCGTTTTTCCTGCCCCGAAGGATTTCTCCCGCACGGCGAATCATCTCGTCGGTCCCCTCCATCGCCTCGATCGCGACGACAGCGCCGCCGGACACCACGATCGACTGGCCGAAAGAGAGAGGAAGGGTGACGACAAGAATGCTCCTCCCGTATTCAATGTCGGCAGCCTCCCCGGCCAGAGGGGCGCGTCCCGCGACGAGTCCTTCCGGCGCGAGACAGTCCTTGAGATGCGATGCGTATGGAACGACCGGAATGCCGATACTTTCGAAAGCACGGACAATACGCCCGAGGAGACTGTGGTCGTCGTTGCTCCCTTCAAGAAGGCGGAGGATCGAGGGATCGAGCGACGCACCGTACATGACGCTCTTGGGCACCGTTCCTGCGAGGGTTACGGAGGTGACGCCGCGCGCTTTCATATCCTCCAATACTGCTTGAAGGTCCAGAGCATCAGGGCTTCCGGCCCGTGCATCGCCGGTCAGCTTTCCAGTCCTCGAAAGATCGGTGACGGGAATCGTCTCTGTTCCTGGCAATCCATCAAACCTCTCGCCGCTGCCGAAGCAATAGACGACGAGAGGATTCCCTTGATTTACTGCCCTCTTCGCAAGAAGCAGAGGGAGGAGTCCCTCTCCTGCGACGATCGCTTTCGGGTTTTTGGCCGCGGTACCGGGACGGAATCCGGGCTCGTTCTTATCCATGCTGTTCCTTCCTTTCACTGTCTAAGCGTTGGCTCTCCTCGCGAAATATCCTCCGACAAGGAGAAAGACGCCGTTCGGGAACCAGGCCGCCAGCAGAGCCGGAAGATATCCGGCCTCGCCGAGTGCACGGCTGAAGGACATCACCACATAGTAGGCGAACACGATGAGTACGCTCAATCCGAAACCGATCCCCGGTCCGGAACGGGTCGAGCGGACACCGAGCGAGGAACCGAGCACTGCGAGCACGACGCTCGCCCACGGCAGCGCCAGGCGGAGATGGAACATCACCTTCAGCGGGGCGAGGTTCTGCCCCTGCTGTTCCATAAGCGCTATCTGCTCAAGAAGTTCGAGAGAGCCCATTTCCGACGGACGTCTTGACGCCTGTTCGATCTGCACGGGGCTGAGGTTGAGATAGAGCCGTTGCCGCTCGAAACGGAAAAGGAACTGGACTTTCCCCGAGGGGGCGACTTCGAAAACCTGGCCGTTATCGACCCACCATTCGCCGTCGGCCCACATTCCCTCGTCCGCCAGAGATATCCTGCCGAGGCGTCCGTTTTCGAACTCCTGGATTACAATATCCTTCATGAAACCCTCGCGGGGCTTCAGCTCACCGAGATAGAGCACCCGCTTCAGCATTCCGTCCTGCTCCTCGCGGAGAAATACCTTCTCCTTCAGAAAAGAGGGTTTCTCACGAAGGATTTCAAATTTCATCAGGTTTTCTGCAGCCCGGTTGGCGAATGGAACGACCGTTTCTGCGCCGAGCAGCGCGGCCAAACTTACGAGGATCGAGGCAAGAAAGACCGGCCGGAGAATCCTGTGAAACGGAATTCCCGCCGATTTCAGCGCAACCAGCTCGCTGTTGGCCGAGAGGCGGCTGAAAGTGAGAAGGGCGGAAAGAAGCGTCGCCATGGGCAGGGTGAGGATCACGACTTCCGGCAACCGGTACATGAACAGGCGGGACACGACGGCGAGAGAGACTCCCTGTTCGATGATGAGGTTGGCAGCCTGAAAAAGCAGATCTCCGGCGACGAAGACCATCGTGAAGGAAGTCACGCCGAAGAGGAAGGTCCCGGAAAGTTCCTTCAGAATGAAACGGTCAAGAATGCCTACGCCGGCCCGTTTTTCTCTCATGACCTTTTCTCGGGAGCTCCCCGCTTCAAGATATGCTCCGCGGCTTCACGGACGGCTCCCCGTCCGCCGCCGTTCCTCGTGACGATATCGGCCGCCGTCTTCGCCTCCTCCGCCGCATCGGCGGGGGCAAACGCGAGACCTGCCGCGCGGAGACAGTCCACATCGTTGACGTCATCTCCCATATAGGCGACTTCGCCGGCATCAAGCCGCAAATCCGAGATCAGCTTTCGAAAGACCGGGAGTTTCTCACCGGTACCGTTGAAGAGCAGCCCGATCCCCAGTTCGCGCGCACGCTGCGCTGTCGCCTCCGAAGCACGCCCGCTGAGCAGGGCAATCTCCACCCCTGCCGCGCGAAGCCGGGCAATGCCCATGCCGTCACGGACATCGAAGCGTTTGAATTCACCGCCCCTGCCATCCATGTAGAGTCCTCCGTCAGTAAGCGTTCCGTCCACGTCGAGCACGAAAAGCCTAATCGTTTTCATGCCCCTCGTCCCGTGAAGCTGCCGTGCTTTTTTCGTGATGTCTCGTCCAGAGCAACACACCGCGTTTCGTCTCCCTGCAGAACGATCTGATTTCCTCCGCAAATGCGCATTCCGTCGAGAGGTTATCAAGAGCCTGGCGGAAAGGGAGTCCTCCCCGGAACAGTTCGTCATAAATTCTGCGCACCGTCGTCCGGGCCGGGGCGTCAAAACCCGCCCGGCGCATTCCGACCTTGTTGAGCCCGTAGATTCCCGCCGGATGGCCGTCCGCCATGAGGTACGGAGGAATGTCCTTCACGATCTTCGTCAGTCCGCCGATCATACAGTACGCCCCAACGCGGACGAACTGGTGGATACCGGACATACCACCCATCACGGTACCCTCTCCCACGAACGAGAAACCGGAAAGCCCTACCTTGTTCGCCATCGTCACACGCTTTCCGACAACGGAATTGTGGCCGATATGAACTCCTTCCATCAGAAATGATTCGTCCCCGACGACGGTACAGGTTCCCTCTCCCGTCGACCGGTTGACCGTGACGTTTTCGCGAAGCAGAACGCCTCTGCCGATACGGACCCAGGACTCCTCCCCCCTGAATCCATGATCCTGCGGCTCTCCTCCGAGGACAACGTGCTGGGCCATGCGGCAGTCCGCTCCTATCTCGACGAAATCCAGCACCGTGACGAAAGAGGAGAGCACCGTCCCGGCGCCGATCCGCACCCTGTCGTGCACAATACAGTAGGGGCCGACAACCGTATCCTCAGCCAGCTCGGCCTTGAGGGAGACGATGGCCGTCGGGTGGATGACCGCCATCTACTTCTCCGCCTTCTCTTGCTTCTCCGCTGGAACGAGAGTCGCGGCTGCAACGAAGCTGAACTCCGCCTCCGCAGCGACCTCACCGTCTACCCGTCCCACGGTGCGGACCTTTCCCATCTTCCCCCTCAGGCGCAGCATTTCGGCGGTAGTTACAAGCTGATCCCCTGGTTTGACGGGTCTGCGGAACTTCGCCTTCTCGACGCCGGTGAGAAAGGTGATGAGGTTCTCGCTTCCCGGTTTTGCAGAGAGCATCATCGCGGCAACCTGTCCCATGGCCTCAAGGACGAGCACTCCGGGCATGACCGGTTCGGACGGAAAATGTCCCTGAAAAAAGGGTTCGTTGATGGACACGTTTTTGATCCCCACGGCCCTCTTCTCGTCGATTTCAAGGATCCGGTCCACGAGAAGGAACGGATAACGGTGGGGCAGGCATTTCATGATCTGGTGGATATCAAGCATGCTATTCAGTCTCCTTTTCTGGAAAGTAGCCGGCTCTCTTGGAACATCTCGGCCCGGCGGAGGCGGCGAAGGCGTTCGACGAGCCTGCAATGCGTTGTATGCCCTGCACGAAGAGCTGTTATGTGCGCGTTCAGCGGAACACCGAGCAGATACAGGTCGCCCAGCAGGTCGAGGATCTTGTGCCGGACGAATTCATCGGGAAAGCGTAAACCTCCCGATGCGGTCACATCGTTCTCTCCGACGACGACCGCGTTGTCGAGACTTCCTCCGCGAGCAAGTCCCTTTGCGAGAAGGCCTTCCACCTCCGAGGCAAGCGCGAAGGTCCTGGCCTCCGCGATGGATGCCGAAAAGTCGTCCCTCGACACGTCGAATTCCGCCATCTGGGTTCCGACAGGCCGCTCCGCGTACTGAATGACGTAGGTGACCGCAAGGGAGCGAGCGGGAAAGACGGCAATGACGCTTTTTTTCCCCTCATCCACTATTGTCACCGGAACGGCGGGGGAAAAGGCTCTGTTGAGAGGGGAAAACGTATGGGAGTTCTCCTCCGGCTCCGAAGCTTCGAGAAGGGATGAAGCAAACAGAAAAGCGGCTCCGTCCAGGGCCGGAATTTCCGGACCGGCGACGGTGATGCGCACAGACCATATCCCGAGCGCGGCGAGTGCGGCGAAGAGATGTTCCGTGGTCTTCACGCTCTTGGATCCGGACGGAAAAGAGACACAGGTTCCCCTTCCGGCACCCCTGATCCGGCAGTGTTCGAGAGGAACGAGTTCCCCGCCGATTTCCAACTCCGGCCGCGAAGCCGGCGGAAGCGGAAAGAGGGTCACTTCGGAAAGCACTCCCGTATGGAGCCCCTTTCCCGTGAAAGAAACCGGGTGCAACAACCGGCGGAACAGATTCATCACGATTTCCCGTCCGCCGGTCTTTCGGAGGAGCTCCCCGAGAACAGCTTTTCAAGTGTCTTCAACCTGGCCATCATTTCGGGAAGGCGCTGCAGCGCGGCCTGTATCCGGAAATTTTCCCGGTGAGGGCGGGCAGGAAATCCGGACACGACGGCACCGGGAGGAACATCCTTTATAGCTCCTCCCTGGGCAGCGACGGTGGCTCCCCTGCCGATCCGCGTATGCTCTTTCACACCGCTTCGCGCCGCCATGATGACATTGTCCTCCAAAATCGCGCTTCCTGCAATCCCGGTCATGGCGACGATGATGCAGTGCCGCCCGATACGCACGTTATGGGCGATATGCACATGATTGTCGATCTTCGTCTCATCTCCTATCTCCGTGTCGTCGAGCGTTCCCCTGTCGACCGTCGTACATGCACCGACCTCCACTCCATCTCCCAGGACGACACCGCCGAGCTGCGGGATTTTCTCCGGAGGAACGCCTTCCTCGGAGGGAGTAATGCCGAAACCGTCGCATCCCAGCACGACATTGCTGTGAATCAGGCAATTCTTACCGGTACGGACCTTTTCGAGCAGAACCACCCCCGGTTCGATTACCGTTCCGGAGCCGACAACACTCCCCTCCCCGATGAAGACCCTTCCCCGGAGGCACGCGTTCTCCCCGATCACAGCGCCCGCTTCGATCACACAGAGAGGGCCTACCCATGCGGAATCAGCGACTGAGGCCTCTTCGGAGACGACAGCTGACGGATGAATCCCCGAAGCTGAAGAAGGAGGCAAGGTGCGCGAGAAGAGCGACAGGAGCAGGGGGAAGGTTTTTTTGGGATTCTCGACGGCGATTCCAGTCGCGCAGGGGTTAAGAGCAAAAAAAGCCGGAAGGGCTACAAAGTGCCCGTCCTTCGGCAGCTCCATGCCTGAGACACACCCCTGCCGAGCAGAGAGGGCATCCGGAGAATCCCACAGGCAAGCAATCATTCCGCTGCGGAGTTTCGCGGGTGAAACAACTCCTTCCACAGAAAGAGAAGGATCTCCCATAACTTCGCCGTTGATCTTTTCCGCAAGAGATCGCAGCGTCCATTTTTCCCTCATACCGTTTCCTCCGATCAAGGTCCCCTGCGGAGACTCTCATATGAAGTGCCTGTCATCTCTCCCGCGCCGGGAAAAAACAGCCCTGCTCATGAGTAAACCCGCAAGACATCATGCAAATTCCCTTTATTCCGGGCCCTCCCGAATTTCATAAGGAGAGAGGATCATCATTTTAAAGGTCGCTTATGGCCTTCAGCGTCAGCCTGTCGTCATGCCGATCGTCATAGTGGAGCTCAAGTGAGATTCTCCCGTCGATCCTGTATCCCAGGCCGAGCATTGCGTCTCCGTCTTCGCTCCATCGCCACCAGAAGTAAGGGGAACGCGGCCCTCCCTCCACCGAGACGCGATACCAGAGGACATTACCCGGAAAACTCTTTTCGGCGCCGACGAGTACATGTTTCCAAGGGCTCCAGCGGAAACCCCAGCGGCTCTCCAGGGAAAAATCATTGGCAGCAAGAACCCACTCTCCGTAGAGCTCGACGTCCCACCCGGAGAAGGGTAACGCCTTTCTGCCGAAATGAAGTCCAATCTCCGGATATTTTCCGTCCGAGCCCGCATATGCCGCTATCCAAGCGCGAATGGAGTACTTGGGGCTTTCCACCTCGGCTTTCACAGCGGAAAGCTGATCCGGCGAAAAAGCGACATCGACCGTTGCACGCGCATTCGATACGGTGTTCGTATCGCGAAGAGCATCCGCGGCAAGCGCTTCGATCCGAAGCTTGTTCTTCGCCGCCCATTCGATGGGGAGGCCGACCACAGGAGCGAGCGTCCGCAATATCTTTTCCTTCAAATCCGACCGGAAGGCTACGGGCAGGGTGCTCGAGGAAATCGAAGGGATAATCGCCAGGACGAGAGGAGGCCGGGGAGAAAACGAAACCTGAAGAATTCTCGTTTCTTCAGGAAGAGAGTCTCCCGATGCTTCGCGCGTCTGCACGCGGACAAGCAGCGAAGGATTCCAGCCGGGAAGGAGAGGGGCGCAGGTCTCCTCGATGGCCTCCTTCAGCGCCACGTCCGCCCACGAGAGAGCTTCGACGGGGAGAAAAGCCAGCATCCTTTGAATGCTCCCGCCGAGTCCTGCGGCGTTTTCGTCGAACCATTCCGCTGCCGGGGGGGAGAGGGAGGGGGGCTTTATCTCCACGAGCCAGGCAACGGGCTCGTCAGGCGAAAGCGTTACCAGGATCCCGTTTTCAGAAACCGTTATAAAAGGGGAATACCCGACAAAAATCCTCTCCGCAACCAGGCCGAGAATCGAGAGCAGGTCCCCTTGCGGAGAGGAAGGTCCTTCACGATAATCGTGCTGCGCAGCGTAGCGGGGGGAAATTTCCGCCCATACCGAACGGAGGCTTCTCTCCACGCTCGGGCGAAGCCAGTACGGGACCCCCTCGACACCGATATCGGCCGGGGAGGCGCTGCAGACTGACGGAACAATGAGAAGAAAAGCAAGGAGAGGGAACACCACGAATCCTCCCGAGAACATTCGCCGGAGAAGCGCAAAGAAATGTAGGGGGACGGCGCTCCCCCTACATTTCCCGAAGCATCCCGTGATGCCCAAGAATCGGATCTTTCCCCGCGCAAGAGAATGCGATAAAACGGCGGAAAGATCTTGAGGCCGATTCACACCGATATTCCCCTCGTTTTCTAGAACATCTCTCCGAACCCGAAGTGAGTCCGGGATTCGTCTTTCCCCGACGCATGGTCGATCCGAAAGTTTCCGAGAGGCGTTCTGACCCGGACACCGAAACCCCAGGAGTCATAGAGGTCTGAGAAGCTCATGCTCTCATTGAGCCATGCATTGCCTGTATCGTAAAAGACAACAAATCCGAACGCCTTCTCAATGGGAACACGAACCTCGAAATTCGCGAGGAACATGTCGGTTCCTTCAAACCGCCCGCCGTCGTAGCCTCTGAGAGTATTCGACCCGCCGAGGGAGTAAAGGCCGGCCGTCGGAATAGTTCCGGAAGAGGATCCGATCCGCATCCTCGCTGCGAAGATAGCGGGGTCGTCCACGTTTCCAAGCTGCCGGTCGAAGAGATCGCCGAGTCCTCTGAGAGGCGTGTAGTATCTCGCCTGAAGCCAGTATTTCGTATAGTTGAACTCTCCGCCGAGTATCTCCATCGCCTGCTCAACGTTGAGGTCGATGACATCTCCCTTGGGGTAGGAGAGAAATGTGTCCATCCTGTTCTGCGTAATGGTTCCGAGAACTGAGAAAATCTTGCCCCGCGTCAGGTCGTCGACCCCTGTCTTTTCACGGATATTGTACGCATCGAGATCTCGCCAGTCGAACGTAAGGTACCAGTTGAACTGTTCTTCCCGACCGAACTTTCTGCCGGCGCCGACATAGATGTTTTTCATCTCGTAGTCGTAGACGAGCTGTTTTACACCACGCCGGTAATAATAGCGGTCGACCCACTTATACCGTCCGAATCCGACCTTCCACGCGAAGTGTTTGGAATCCATGTACGGCTCCGTATACGAAATCCAGTACTGTTCGTTGTCGCCGGTCTCGAAACCGACTTCGCCGATATGACCGAGCCCTTGCCAGTTCGTGTCGGTGTAGCTCAGACCTCCCGACCAGCCGCTCTCCGATCCGTGGCTTATGGAAAGACCGACCTTGCCCGTCTTCTGTTCGACGACGGAAAGGATGACATCAATTTCGTCCTCGTCTTCACCGGGTTCAAACCCGATGTTGACATCTTCGAAAAACCCCTTCGCCTGCAACCTGTTGATCGAGTTGCGGAGAATGGTCGAATTGAAAGGATCGCCGCGTTTCAGCTTGATCTCCCTTGCGATGACATGCGTCTTGGTCTTCCGGTTTCCCTGGATGATGATATTCCCCACCGTGGGCTCGACAATCTGGACGTTGATGTTGCCGTCCATCACCTGGACGTCCGCTATCTTCATCATGACGTATCCGTCCTTGCTGTACTTCTCCTGAATGCGGTCGAGATCATGACGGAAAAAGACGCGGTTGAACACGTTGCCCGGCGTGGTGAAGACGACTTGAAGAAGCTGTTCATCCGTGAAGATGCTGTTTCCGGAAAAAGAAACGCTTTCTACGACTGGATTCTCCCGCACGATATAGGTAACGGCGACACCGCCGGCTATACTCCGCAAATTGATGTCGACAAACGAGAAGAATCCAAGGCCGTAAATTGCCTCGACATCGCTTTGAAGCTGCTCCCTGCTGAGAGGTTCTCCGACTTTTGTCTGGACCACACCGAGGATATGCTCCGATACGACATGATCGTTGCCCTCGACATCGAGCAGGGTAACAATCGGATCGGCGGCAGAGACAGGGCTTCCTCCGAACAGAGTCACCGCGAAAAATAACAGTATTCCAGTTGCAAGCAGCGACTTCCTAACATTTGCTTTCACGCACGATCTCTCCTTCCACAAAACATCGGTCTTCCAGCAGAGCGCACTCCGGCTGGGAAACCCCTGACTCCACTCGATCAGGGACGATGGAACTCTATCGGAGACTCCCTCTCCCTGAGTGCTTTTTGTCCGATTTGTACGAGGGTAATGATCTCATCCAGCTCCCGGCCTGCCGAGACTTCTTCTTTCTGTCGAGGACTCCGGTCTTTTCCGGGCGACACGACGCGGGTTCGGGTTCCTCCTGTTCCGGAGTACTCCGGACGCGCCTCCCGGGAAACCTTCTCCGCATGTCCCTCGGGAACGAGCGAGGCCACGTCGTTAGTCTCCGGTCTTTCGGCAACCTCCCGGCCGGTCCGCGTATCTGCCAGCCATGCCCTGTTCGCTTCGCTCAGACTTTTGCGCAGGGCCGAGAGAACGGCTTTTTCATCGCTGGTAACCCACTCGAGCGCAAACTCTTCGGAGCGACGAACCGGGCTGACTCCCTGAATTGCAAGCGGTGCGGCGAGCGCCAGAATAAAGACCATACTGAGGCATGAAATTTTCAGCACAAGAGCGGTTCTTCGGACCGTTTCCCCGGACGATGCGGACTCGGAACGCGCCCATAGCTCCGTTCTTGCCTCGTCAAGCTCCGCTTTCGCACACTCCATATCAAGCAGAGCGCTGCTCCAGGAACCTGCGGAACAGGCTTTTGCGCATCTGTCAAGCCATCTGCAAATTCGAGCGATCTTCTTTTCCATACAGTACCCTCCCGGGAAGACATCATAAACGACCGTCACGCAGCCTCCGGCTTTCCTGAGATTCTAAAAGTTTTCGGAGGCACGCTTCGGGAAAATAAACCGGATGCCGTTGTTGCCTCGGCGCCCGTTGTATTTTCCTTATCCCGATTTAGAGTTCGTTTGTGGCTTCCGCACCCAACCATTTTCGAAGTTTTGCCAGAGCACTTCTCTTGAGGCGGTAGACATGACTGATATCGATCCCCCGTTCACGCGCTACCTCCTTCGCTTCTCTCCCCTCCATCAGAAGGGCTTGCACGATCTCCCCCTCCTTCACCGGCAGTCTCCGGAGTTCATCGGAAAGAGCCAGCACAAAATCGAAAGTATCGGGAACAAACGGATCTTCAGGCATCAAAAATTCATCGTCCACCGGAACTGGCGCTTTTTTCTCCGAGCGCTGCAAGAAGTTGATCATCTGCCCCTTGATCCGGTAGAACGCGTATGTCGTGAACTTCAGATGCCGCTCCGGCTCGAACTTGTCCACCGCGCGAATGAGCGCGATCATCCCCTCCTGGATAAGATCCTGGTATGACGAGGGGCGGACATGAAATTTCTTTGCAAGCCAGAAAACAAGAGGGCGGTAGGATACTATGAGCGAGTCTCTCGCACCGTCGTCATGGTCAGTAACGAATCTTCTCCACAGTTCGGCCTCTTCGGTTTCCTGAAGAGAGTCGCCAGTGCCTCTCTTTTCTGCAGGCGTCTCATTTTCAGTCACGATCCACCCTCCCCTCATTACCTCAGGGTAAATTCTACCAGCAACTGCCCTGCTTGTCTAAGCGGGAAAGGGGATGTCAGGCAAAATTTCCGAAGAAAGCAGCGTGTGGAGGTCATCATTGAGAAAAACGAGCGAGCAGCCGCGTTTTCCGGACTCGACAGCTGTTACCGAACAGTTCGAAAGCTTCATCTTCCATACGGACGAGGGACTCAGACCGAGCAAAATGGAAAGAGCGGCACGAATTATCCCACCATGGCTCACAAGCACTATCCGTTCCTCTTTCGAGGAAAGAGCTTCATCCAGAACAGCGGAGACCCGGTTCATAATCTCAGGATAAGGTTCCCCGCCCGGGGGGATATGTTCAAAAGGACTTTGTTTCCATTTTCGAAAAGCATCCGGGTCCGCAGTTTCGGCTTCGAAAATGGAAAGCCCCTCCCATACCCCGAAACTCATTTCGGAGAGCCCCTCCCGTTTTTCCAGGCGTTCGCTCCGGCATCCGGACGAGAGGATCCGGGCCGTCTCCGCGGCGCGGGAGAGCGTGCTGGTGAAAAAACAAGCATCTTTCCATGTACGGATGCGAACAGCAAGCGCCTCCGCTTGTTTTTGTCCTTCCTCGTTGAGAGGGACGTCGCTCCTTCCCTGAAAACGATACTGACCGTTCCATTCTGTTTTCCCATGTCGAACAAAGAAAAGATGTTTTTTTGCCACGAAGAAATCCTCCGGGATATCAAAAGTCTTGGTGTAGATGATATCATACACGGCGCTGAAAAACCCTACAAAAAAAGGGTTCCCGCATATTCGGGGAACCCTTGCTTTTCCTGGAGCCGGTGTCCAGACTTGAACTGGAGACCTGCGCATTACGAGTGCGCTGCTCTGCCAACTGAGCTACACCGGCAAAAAAATGGCGGTCCCAACGGGATTCGAACCCGTGTCACAGCCTTGAAAGGGCTGTGTCCTAGGCCACTGGACGATGGGACCGCGAAAACTGGTGAGCCGTGTGGGAGTCGAACCCACGACACCCGGATTAAAAGTCCGGTGCTCTGCCATCTGAGCTAACGGCTCGGCTCTTCCTCCGTGCGCAAGTGACTATTTTACACAAAAAATCGAGGACGTCAAGATTAAAACATTCTTTTTCTTTTTTTCACCCTTAAATGGATTCCCGAACTGTACGGCGATATCGCTTCCGCATCTCCCTCAGGCGGGCAAGATGATTTCCGCCATCGCCGATCTGCTCGAGAACGCTTTCCGGCGACGTCCCGCCGAAGGTCTTCCGGCGCTGTACGGCCATTTCAAGGGATAGCAGGGGGAAGAGATCATCGCCGGCTTCCGGGAGCAATTCCTTCCACTCTCCCCTCGAGAGCTCAAAAATCCCCTTGCCCCTCGCCAGGCATTCTTTAACAACGTTGCCGGTCTTGGCATGGGCATCGCGAAACGGGACGCCCTTCGATACAAGGTATTCGGCGACATCGGTCGCCAGCGCAAAACCGTCCTCCATTCCCTCCACAGCCCGTTTTCCGTCCACGTCCACCGCGGCGAGGAGAGGCGGAAGGACGGCGAGGATACCGCTAACGGTGCTCAAGGAAGATAGAAGTCCGCGCTTGTCCTCCTGGAGATCGCGGTCGTATGTCATCGGAAGCGCTTTCAAGGTCATCAGGAGGTCGAGAAGATGCCCTGCTATCTGACCTGTCTTTCCCCGAATCAACTCGAGGACATCGGGGTTCTTCTTTTGCGGCATCATACTCGAACCGGTGCAGAAAGCGTCCGGGAGAAGCAGCCACCCGAACTCCCTGGAAGAGTATATGACGAAGTCCTCCGCCAGCCGGCTGCAATGAACGGCAAAAAGAGAAGCAAAAGAGTGGTAGTCTGCCAGATAGTCCCTTTGTGAAACCGTGTCGAGGCTGTTTCTCGTCGGGACGGGGAATCCCAGCTCCGATGCGGTGAAAAAACGGTCGAGAGGAAGGGTGGATCCTGCAAGCGCACCTGCGCCGAGAGGACATTCGTTCAGCGATTCCAACGCGAAGAAGAGGCGAGAGCTGTCACGGCTGAAAGATGTGAAGTGGGCCATCCAGTAGTGTCCCATCGAAATGGGCTGCGCCTGCTGGAGATGAGTGTATCCGGAGACGATGACGTCCTTGTGCCTTTCCGCAAGAGCGAGAAATTCCGAAAGAAGATGCTCCATACTTTCGGCGATCAGCAGAAGGCGGTCACGGAGAAAAAGACGAACGGTCACCGCCACCTGGTCATTTCTGCTTCTCCCCGTATGGAGCTTGGCTCCGACAGGACCGAGAATCTCGATGAGGCGGCTCTCGATGTTCATATGGACATCCTCGAGCTCCTCGGTGGGAACAAGAGTTCCGTCCGCGATCTCCTGGCCGATGCGGTTCAAACCGCCTTCAATCTTCTCCACTTCGGAAGAGCTGAGAACGCCGATGCTTCCCAACATTCTGGCATGCGCAATGCTGCCTGCGATATCCCATGGCGCCAGGCTCCAGTCGAGATCAAGAGATTGCGTAAAATTGCGCACCACTGCGGCCGTCGATTGCGTAAAACGTCCTTTCCACATGGGCAGGACTCCTTTCGGGAAATTCAAAGCGGGTGGATGCATCCCCATTTTGAGGGAACATCGCACTCAAGCGGATACATCATGCGCTCAAGAACAGCACGGGCCGGATGCACACCAAGGGCAAGCCAGTACGCGACCTGCAGGTGAAGGCATTTCGCTCCTCCCCCTCTCCGCCGGTACTCGATCCCTCCGGCCCCTCCGCGGGCAAGGGAACGCCATGTCCTCTTCCGGTACCGGCAGAGGAATTTCGCCTGGGAAGGAGGAAGATCAAGAATACGCATCCTTGCGGCATGAAGATGAAATACGGTCCATTCCCGGGCATTGTTTTTCATCGCATTCTCGAGGATGCCGACTGCTCCTTCGGATTCTCTTTCTCCGCATAAACGAACAAGATACGGACATGTCAGCCAGAATGAGGTAGGAAAAGGCATCCCCCCCTTGAACGGCGCACACCGCACCACCGACGGAAAGCCTTTTGAACAGCGCCGGGCCACCGCCTGCACTGCGGAAGGGTCGAACGACCGGTCCTTCATCTGTTGCGCGAGAAGAGCGTTGTCTCTCGCCGAAAGAGATTCTGCATGAAGAAGGGGGCGAATACGCCCCCGGGTGAAAAAAATGTCGTTTCGTTTCACTTCGCCGGCTTGCCCCGTTTCTTTGATGCCTTGGAATTATTCAATTTGCTGTTGAGATCGGCGATCTTCGCCTCGCTTGCCTTGAGATAGCTCGACAATTTCTTCTCGAAAGATTCGCGGGGATCCTCCGGGGCAGCGGCCCCTGCAGGGGCTCCAGCCCCTCCTCTCGGACCGTATGAAGGGCGCGGAGCTTCCATCTTTTTGAGGGAGAGATCGATCCTCCCCTTCTCGTCGATCTTGATGACACGGGCCTGCACTTCCTGGCCGAGAGCCAGGATATCCTCGACCTTTTTCACAAAACCGTGAGAGAGTTCGGAGATATGAATCATCGCTCTCTGCCCGTTTTTGATTCTTACAAACGCTCCGTAGGGCATGATCTGCTCTACGACGCACACGACCACTTCACCTGGTGCCAAGGAGGGAGTCGCTTCTCCCTTTTTTTCATCTGCCATGCGGTTGTCCAGCCTCCACAATTATTTGATGAATCTTTCAGCTATTCAATGTCCTGCCAAATTTAGCACTGGTTTGTTTCCGGTAGAGACCACCTCCGCAGGCCGCAACTGAGCGTTATTCAATGTCGATCCATCTCCATTCGAGCCCTCTTCCGAGCGAGAAGTTTCGAACGAGAAGCAATCCACGGGTTTTACGCGCTCTCAAAGGATTATACCAAACAAGAAGGGATCCGCTCTCCTTGTTCAGAACACTTTTTTTTACTCCATCCTCCATTATCGGAAAATAGAGGGCGAGAAGAGCCTCTCCCGCAACGGAAGAAACCGGCCGCCTGCGAAACCACTGCAGTCGATTATGCAATTCTACCGGAAGCGACGATATTCTGCTGATCCCTTTTTGCATATGAACCGAGAGAACCGGAACAGTTCGCTGAAAAACACTCCTGTCCCGGATGATCTTCCAGCCTTTCACGGAAAGCCTGCTCCCGAAGGAAACCGTACCGCCCCTGACATTCTCCCGGAGTGCGCCGAAAGTCGTTTCCGCCGGAAGGAATCCCTTGACCGACGCGTACATACTCGCTCCGAAAAGAACGGTTCCGAGGACTCTCTCAGGTGATCTGAGGAATCGGATTTCTATCTTCTTTTCGGAGGAGCGGACTTCTATGGATCTTCCTCCCAAGATATGAGAACGCACCGTCACCTTCCCGAGAAAGAGACGGCGCAGAAAGTTTCGTATATCGTCACGTATCATCATCGTCCTCTCCCAGGGCCGTCATCGCCTTGCCCATCCGGGAAAAGGGCTCCAGAAGGTCCATCGTGCCCGCGGCCTCGACAAGAAGAGCCGAGACCGTCCTGGCGTCTTCTTCCCTTATTTTGGGGAGGGGCAGGGAAATCCTGAGAGGAGCGCTTACGGGATCCGCCTGCACGAGAAAGGATCCAGGGTCGTTTTGACTCTCTACATCACCCGGAGCATCGAGAGGAGCACGGCTTGTCGGAGCCAGAAGCAGCGCCTTCCCCTTTGTGATTCTCGCCAGAGGTTCAAGCAGGTCGGACTCTCTGCAGATCCAGAGAGTCGGCTGAATTTCGACAGCCCCTACGACACTCTCAAGAATAAGCTCTTCCTTGAGGTAGACGTCGAGGGCACTACCGTAAAGAATTTTTTCTATTCGGGACGGTTTGATCGGGTCGGTATATCGAAAATCCGCGGGAATTCCCCGAAAATCGGTAACAAGAACGGCTCCCCGAAAGACGCCTTCGGAACCGTCAACCAGCACGTACCCGAGATTTTTTGCTGAAGTTTGAGATGCCACCGTTCTCCGCCTCCATACATCGTACGTTTAAGCGTACAGGTCGAACTTGCCGGTTCCGGAAGGGAAAGCCGGATGCGCACCTTTATCCCCTTCGTGCGTCTCCGATTCTTCCTTTTTCCGCTTTCCCCGGCGTTTCCTCCCCTGATTATTCTCTTCACGCTCTTTTTTTCTTCCAAGACGCTCTTGTTCGGCTGAGGAATCGGCTGCCTGGACCGTGGTGTCCCGCTGTTCGGCGGCGGCAATTCCCTCGCCCTGCCTGGCGGCCTGCGCAGCCATCGCGGACGGATCACGGTTCTGTTGGGCGGTATGCTCCAGATTCCAGTGAGCCAGCTGCAGATTGATCGGCGTCACCATGGGTCGGCGTCCCTCCTTCCTGCATATCGTAGAATCAGTAGTCGTAGGGTTTTACCTTTATCTCTCCGTCTTCGTAAAGAAAAGAACAAAATTGCTGCTTTTCGCGGACAATATACACCATTCCTCTGATGGAAACCGTCACTCCGGGATAGCAGGATCCCTTCACCCTGACGCGCCCCCTTGTCTTGCTGTTCTCCATCTGCTCGTCGATGAGCCCGAGTTCATCTCTGGCGGCGTTCCGCTGGCTTTGCATCTGGAACTTGGCCTTGGTAAGGCTTATCATGAGTGCGCGCTTGTTGTCGTCCAAATCTCCCGCCGTTTCGGCCCTCTTCAGAAATCCAAGATTCGCTTCCACTTTTTCCATCTTTTCTTCAGTCTCTGCAAGAAGAGAGAGAATCTCTTTCTTGCGTTCCGTAATTTCCGGAAGCACTCCAACGATGACTTCCGTTTTCGTCCCCATTTCACTTCCCAGGGTCAGGCACATCACTTCCAGTCCGGCCTGGATCTTTCCTCCCGCGATCTGTGCCTTGCTCCCCCCCAGAACGGTGATTTTCCTGTGCGCCGCAAGGTCGCTGTGAAGCACCGCGTTCGTCACGATAATGTCATTTCCGCTCCTGACCTTGGCCTGATCGATGAAACCTGCGGTGACGTCAGCTGTCGCCTCGAGAAGAGCCTTGTTCATTCCCCGGATTCCGCCGCTTATCAGGATGCTCCCCTTGCTCGAAAGATGGGCGCCTTCGACAACGCCCCGTATTTCAATGTTTCCGGACGTCGTGATCTCGAAACCCTCCCGAACGGCCCCGTTCACCAGGACGGTTCCTATGAAATCGATATTTCCGACGCTGTAGTCGACATCGCCGTCGACTTGAAAGACCGGGATGACATGCAGCTTGTTGTTCTTGAGGACAAGATTTCCGTCGATCAAGGAGTGGAGAGAAAGCCCGTCCTCGGAGACATACGTTCCCGCACCGGCCGGAAGAGGGCGGTCCCTGCCGTTCTTCGCCTTCAGGGGAAGTCCTTTCACCGTGGTTCCGGGAACTCCTTCGGTGGGCGTGCTCTTGACGGCAAGGATCTGGTCCTTCAGGATGACCGTGACGGAACTCAAATTTTTAAGGTCCACCCTCCCCTGTTCATCTACCTCTTTCGGCCTGGCGCTTCCGAATTCCACCCGGAATTCCACTTCCGAGTCCTCACCATCCCTGGGAAGCACCCCCCGAGCCACAGGTATCCACATCCTGCCGTTTTTTTCAGAGAGCATCGAAAGGATAATCTCTTGATCGATCCCCTCCACAACCCCGTTTTCCTGCAGAAAGAGGAGCACCTGTTCAAGCGTGGGCCACGGTCTGTCCACGAACGGAGGCTCTATCCACATTTCGGCGGTCAGACCGTCGGAACTCACTCTCACTTCCATCTCGGCGTCTTTTTCCAGTGCCGGATCTCTCTTCGCAATTTTTACCGGGCCGGTTTGCCGCTTCTGAACGAAATCTCCAACAGCTTCCGGATCATAGTGCTCGACTCCCCCTGATTTCAGAAAACTCGCAATGACGGGCAGAGAGAAGTCGGCATCCTCTTGCGCCGCGAGATAGATGCCGTCTTTCCGCACTTCCATTCGGAACTTGTCTATCACCATGAACTTCCCTCCTCGGCGCGTTGGGCGTGTTATGTTCGTTCCGTTGCAACCCGCTCCGGATTCCGACGGGAGCATCGTTGATTGGAGCAGAATCTCGGCGGCGGAACGCTCCCCTTGTCCCGGACCTTATTCCTGGAGGGCGAGAATGCTGCGGAGCGAGGCCAGCGCCTTGCCGTGGATCTGCGATATTCTGGATTCGGTCACCCCGAGGATCTTTCCGATCTCCTTCAAGGTAAGCCCCTCGTAATAATACAACGAAATCACCTGGACTTCCCTCTCAGGAAGAGACTGCAGCGCTGCGGCAACGCGGAGCACATCCTCCTCCTCCTCGAGAAGATCGGACGCGCTCTCTCCGTCGTCGGGGAGAATCCCTTCCCGGCTTACCTCGCCGTCCTCAAGGGCAAGAACTTCGTCTAGAGAGACGATATAGCTGCGGCTGGAAAGTTCCAGGGTCTCCCTGTATTCTTTTTCGTCCATTCCGGCGACATCCATGAGAGCCCGGTCCGAGAGCGCCCCCTTTTCATGGAGGACAATCTCCATGGCCCTCCCGAGCTTCTGGAGTTTTTCCCTTCCCGTCCGGGAAATCCAGTCGTACTTTCGAAGTTCATCCAGTATGGCCCCCCGGATACGCGGCACCGCGAAAGTCTGAAAGGAAAAACCCTTCGACGTATCGAAACGATCGATCGCATCCAAAAGGCCAAAGACGCCGAAACTCAGAAGGTCATCGTAATCAAGCCCGGAAGGAGGAGAGACGGCCATTCTCGCGGCGACATATTTAACAAGGGGAAGATAGCGCTTCACGATCTTTTCCCTTGTTTTTTCGTCTTGTGCGGCGCAATATTCCGCCCAGAGTTCCGCATCGGAGGATTTTAAGACCAATACTCTGCCTCCTACCCTCGGAAGAGCCAATACAAGAGCATGACGGCTCCCAGGAATAAGAGGAGCCCGACGGCCATCTTCCCCGCGATTCCTACGGATTTTTTGTTTCCGGGAGCGAGGGAAAAACGGGATGCGGTTTTGAGTTTCATATCGGCCCCTATTCTGACAATCCCTTCGATTCCTCTGCTGATCGACAGTTTGACGAGCGATTGGCCGCTGGGAAGCTTTTCCACCGAGAGAACGGGAAACACGGGATTCTGGCCGGCACGGTCGAGCATCTTCATGATGATGCCGGATAAGCCTCCGGTTTTCTCGAGTTCTACGACAAGAAGATCACCGGGGACAAGATCAGAAACCGCTTTCCCCTTTACGGGATCGAGAAGGGCTTTACAGTGTATCTGCGCGGTACCGATGGCCGCGATCGAACGGAAGGAGTCCGGATCTTCCTCTTCCGCCGGGGGTTCCCGCGTCTCGGAGAGACCTGCCAGTTCAAGACGCACTTTATTGAATGCTTCTGTTTTCAGTTCGAAGACGGTGTCGTTATGATAAAGAGAGGAAAAAGCTCTTTCAAGCGACGAGATAATATCTGTTTTTGAAGAGGGTGTTTTGAAAAGCATGTTCACTGCGGTGGGATTGAAAATCTCCTTCAGGAGCTTGAGAATTTTCGGGAAGAGCGTTCTGTCCGGAGTGTTTCCGATCTTCTGAATGCCGTTTCGTACGGATTCCCAGTCGGCGGAAATATCGAAGTTCTCCGGGAGGTCTTTTGCACTGACCCACAATGTCATATCAAGGAACTCCCCGGTGCTTCCATGAGCAATAATGCAAGCGGCTCCGCTCATCTCACCGCTCTTTCGCGTTTCGAACCGGAGTTTTATTGCAATATATGCAAGTGTAAGCGATTTCACAAGGGCGATAATTTGAGCCGGGTCTCCCGAGGTCGACGAGAGAATGACGGCTAGAGATTCTCGGGTGCAGTTGAAAAGCGCACACAGTTCGTCGACCGACTCGGGAGGCAGAGTCGCCACAAAAGAATCACCCCTTGATTCTTCCAACGATCCGGAAGATTCGGGAAGTGTCCCGGACTCATTTTCCGTGCGTTCTTCAAACGCCTCTTCCATGAAGTCCCCTCCCTCCGGCAGTCCCGTCAAATCTCGGTTTTGCCCTTTCCGAGCACTTTCACCGTGAGCATCCATGTGACGGTCGAAAATTCCACCGTGCGCCCCTTGTTTCCCCCAACATCGGAATTCACGAGAGGAATCCCTTCTTTCTTGAGCAGGTTGATCGTCTCCTTGGCATTGCGGCTTCCTACCGCGAGAAAGTCGGTCTCCGCTCCCGGAAGGGCAAACATCTGCGATCCGCCGGCGAGTTTCGCCTTCAGGCGCGAACGGAGCGCCCCCTTGGAACAGACAGCATTTATAAGCGCCGGAACTGCTGTATCGGCGAACTTTCCCGGTTTTTCGCGGGCCTTCTCCCCCGCGCCACGGCTGTCCGGAAGCATGATATGGACCATCCCAGCGATTTTGGCGGCCTGATCGTAGAGCACAAGACCGATGCACGATCCCAGCCCCAACGTCATCAACATTTCAGGGGCGGAGACGACGATCAGCTCCGCCATTCCCACATGATGGGCCTTTTCCATGGCTCAGAGCACCTGCAGCTTTCCGAAAAGGATTTCAAACGAGCCGGGATCGGGAAGCATGACCACTTTTCCGGATATCTGCTTGTCGACGTCGGCCAGTTTCAGCGTTGTATCGACTATAAGAGCGTACTCGCCTGTCTGGCCGAAGATCGAGGCAATTACCTCGAGAACGGCGCCCATCATATCATGAGCGACTCCGGGAACCGAGATGCTGTGCGTTCCTCCCATGAGCACGTTGATGGCGTTGAGGAAAGAACTCAGGATAATATTCCCCACTTCGGTAAGCGCGCTGTCCCGCATCTCGGCGGGGATATCCTCAAGCACCATGCCTCCCATCTGATGGCTTATGAGAAGGTCCACGAGGTTCTGGGCATCCTCTTCGTCCTGGAAGAAAATAAGGCTGCAGGTAAATTCTCCCTCGGATCGGACAAATACGGCGGAGACCTCCTTGAGAGGGTCCCCGTAATACTCGGCAAGCTCGTAGATGGAAACCAGCTCGGCTTTCGGAACATCCATGTCGACAGTCCGCGCAAGCATGACGGAAAGGGCGGTCGCGGCATTTCCCGCACCGATGTTGCCCACTTCGCGCATAGCATCCAGCTGCATGTTGCTGAAATTTTCGATCTCCATGAGGTAGCCGCGTCCTTCCTTGTTTATTTGCCGTGCAGCCCTGCAACATCCAGTATAAGGGCCACGTTGCCGTCGCCGAGAATAGTGGCGCCCGCAATTCCCTTTATCTTCGAGAGGAAGCGTCCGAGCGACTTGATGACGATATCCTGCTGACCGATCAGTTCATCCACTATGAACCCGACGCGATTTTTCCCTGCCTTCACGACCACGACGGGATATTCCTCGCTCTCCTCTTCGGAATCACGCGGAGTGCGGAGCATCTTGGAAAGATTGCACAGAGTCAGCACATCCCCTCGAAGAAGCGTGGCAGGAGTTCCATGCACCGTCTTCACATTCTCTTTCTTCACGAGAATCGTCTCCTCGACATTCTCCAGCGGCAGCGCGTATGTCTCATCCCCTACCTTGATCAAAAGGGCAAGGACGATCGCGAGGGTTAAAGGCAGGCGGACAAATACTCGTGTGCCGACGCCGACCTCGGTGGATATGTCGAACTGGCCGCCCAGGGACTCGACCTTCGTTTTGACGGCATCCATTCCCACTCCGCGCCCTGAAACGTCCGTGACCTTATCGGCCATGCTGAATCCGGGCAGGAAGATGAGATGGACCACCTCTTCGTCGCTCATCCCGGCGGATTCCTCTTCCGTGATGACACCGTTCGCCAGGGCCTTGGCACGGACTTTGGAGGCATCGATTCCCTTACCGTCGTCCGTCACTTCGATGATGACGCCGCTTCCCTCCTGGTAGGCGGATATCTTGATGGTTCCCTTGGCAGGTTTTCCGGCCTTTTTTCTGTCCTCAGTTTTTTCAACCCCGTGATCGATGGAATTCCGGATGATATGGACCATCGGTTCGCCTATTTCGTCGATGAGCGTCCGGTCGAGCTCCGTTTCCTGTCCTTCCATGACGAGTTCGATCTCCTTGCCCAGCGTCTTGGAAAGATCGCGCACAAGCCGCGGGAATCGCTCGAAGATGAATGAGACCGGCACCATCCGGAGTTTCGTCACAAGCTCCTGGATATCGCCTGATATCCGGCCGAGCTGCGAGAGCGGGTCGTCGAACTGCCTGAGATGCGCCTCCTGGACGAGGCGTTCAATGCGTGCGCGGCCTATCACGAGCTCGCCTACAAGATTCATGAGTTTGTCGAGGCGGCCGATATCCACCCGGACGGTCTGGCTCTGTTTCTTTGCCGGTTCCGCCTTTTTGGTCTGCGCAATCGGGGGCGCCGCCTTTTCAGGCTGTTGTTTTGCCTCCTGTACCGGCGACGCGGGGCTCCCCGCGGCAGACCGGATCTCTTCCTTTTCCTCCGGAGGCTCCTGAGCGCGAGGACTCTCCCCGGGGGCGGCGGAAAGTTCACGAACCGAGACGGACACGACTTCGCTCACCCTGCCTACAATATCCCTGAGCTCTTCGATCTTGTGGTGCGTGGCGACGTACACAAGAAAATCGTGGTCGAAGTCTTCGTTCTCCAGGGCCTCGACAGGAGGAACGGTCTTGATGATGTCTCCCGTTTCATCAAGCCGGCTCACCACCATATACGCACGGGCGGCCTTCAGAAGACAGTCCTGAGAGAGCGTGACGGCTATCTCGAAGACGCCGAAGCCTTTGTCGGCCGCTTCGGCGACCCATCTCTTCTCCTGGCTGGAGAGATCCTTGTTCAGTTCGGGCTGCTCTTCGGCCGCGGGTCCGTTGCTCCGTCCTGTTATGGCGCTCCGTATCGTGTCGACCAGGTCGTCTGTATCGACGGACGAATCGTTTCCCGCCGTGCGTATGGCATCCACCATCGACTGCAGTGTATCGAGAGAGCGGAACAGGAGATCGATATCTCTCGCGCCGAGGGAATAGACTCCCTTTCGGACGGCATCGAGCATATCCTCCATGGCATGCGTGAGAGAGGCCATCCTGTCGAACCCCATGGTGGCCGACATCCCCTTGAGGGTATGGGCCGACCGGAATATCTCAGCGATCGCCCCGGAATCTCCCGGATCTTTTTCGATCACGAGCGTCAGATCGTCGAGATGTTTCAGGTTGTCCCCGGCCTCATCGAGAAAGGCTCCCATATACTGGCTCATATCCATGTTCGTCACGACAGATCATCTCCAGCCTTGTAAAGTCGTCTCATATCCCTATTCTCTCACACTTCGGATCATTGCCTCCGGAATGGAATAGAGAGGAAGAATTTCATCCACAACTCCCTGTTCCACCGCTGCCTTCGGCATGCCGTAGACTACGCAGGTCTCCTGCGATTCCGCGATAATACGGGCTCCTCTGGCCTTGAGAGCCGCGGCGCCGTCAGCACCGTCACGCCCCATCCCGGTCAGTATGACGCCGAGCGTTCCGCCTCCGACCTCGTCCGCGACACTCAGAAAGAGGATATTCGCGGAGGGTTTCACGGAAAGAAGCGGAGGCGCGTCGGAAAGGGCACATGAAAGTTTCCCCGGCGATTTCCTCCGGACGATCATATGATACCCTCCAGGAGCGACTACGGCTAGTCCCGGACGCAATTCCATACCCTCGGCGCCTTCGGCTATATCCAGTTCCGAAAGCGAATCGAGACGTTTTGCAAAAGAGAGCGTAAAATCCTTCGGCATATGCTGCACAATAACTATGGGAACGGGGAAATTGCCCGGTATCTGCGAGAGCAGTTGTTGCAGGGCCCGGGGGCCTCCTGTGGAGGAGGCTATCGCCACGATCTCCGGACGTCCCCTTTTCCCCCTGGAGGAGAAGGACTCCGCAGGTCGGGGCGACAGCTGCACAGGCTTGGTCCTCGTTTCCCGCCTTTCCCTTGAGACGCGTGCCGTGCTTGCCGCCAGGACCTTGGAGATGAGATCCGCGGAGACGTCCCTCATATTGAGAGAGATGTGCCCCGAAGGCTTGGCGACAAAATCGACAGCTCCGGCTGAAAGGGCCCGGAGCGTGATCTGCGCACCTTCCTGGGTCAGGCTGCTCACCATGATGACAGGAAGCGGGCGCCGCATCATAATCTCGTCGAGAGTGGCCAATCCGTCTTTTCTCGGCATCTCTACATCGAGCGTGATCACGTCGGGAGAGAGTTCCTCGATCTTCCTGAGGGCATCGTCCCCGTCCCGTGCGGTTCCGACGACTTCCATCCTGGAATCCGCGCCCAAGATATCGCTGATCACCTTTCTCATAAAAGATGAGTCATCCACTACAAGCACTCGAATCTTCGATTCTGCCATGATAATTCCCTCGATATTATGATTGACGTCCCGCCAGCTCCTGCTGGCGTATAAAGCCTCCCAGACATTTTTCGACGGAGGAGGGAAGTCCTTCAAAAGCGACTCCAAGTTCCAAAAGATCATCCCTGGTCATCTTTTTCACGATCTTTCCCACCAACAGAAATGTCCTGTCCTGGACCGCGATTCCGAGAAGATAACGGTTCCCCTGGCAAAAAACGCCGCTTCTGTCCTGAGGAACCGAGAATCCGATTCCTCCAAGGCTGATATCCTTCGCCGTGACGAAGTGCCACTCTTCTTTTTCGGGTCTGTACTCTTCTCCCTCAAGGCGAAAAAAGGCCGTTTTCAGAAGACAGGGCACCCGGACGAAGTATCGCCGCTGTATTTTCTGCGCCTCTCCTACAGGAGCCACCCAGAGCAGGGGGAGCGTTCCATGAGTGAATCCCCTCGTTATCGAGACCACTGAGAAATAGACGCCGCCTTCCGTCTCGACTTTCATCTTCAGCTGCACGCTCCTGTGCACCGGCAGAAGAGCGCCCCGCAGGAGAGGATGTGCGAGGCCGATATTCTCCTCGTCGACATCTTCAATTTTTGAAGGGTAGATACCCTTGTATAGCCCCGCATCGATGGTCAGGGAGACTTTGTTCCCGACGCAGCCTGCGAGCAGTGCAAGAAACGCCTTGGAGTCCACTTCTCTATGCTCCGAGCCCCAGGCCCCTGGCAAGACGGAAGAAGAAGGACTTTATTCCTCTTCCCGACAAGGAATCCTGATGTTCATCAGCTCCCGACAGTTTCTGCGCTATGGCGGCAATATCCCTGCTGGCCTGGCACGAGGGAGCGGCAAGAAAGAAAGGAGTTCTCATGCGGACAGCCTTTCCCACGCACTCGTCAAGAAGAATGGAGCCTCCGTACGCGACCGGAAGACTGAGAAACTGGTTCGCCGCCATCTGGATCCGCTCTGCGACCTCGTTTCCTTCGGAATGAGAGCCTGCCATGTTCACGACAAGAGTCACGTCGATCCTGCTGCCGGTATTGATCGCAAGCGTTTTCAAGACGCCGTACACGTCCCTTATGGAAGTGGGCTCCGGGGTCGTGACGAGAATCGTCGAGTCCGCAGCCACTCCGAAGGAAAGCGTGTTCTTATGAATGCCCGCTCCCGTGTCGATCATGAGAATATCGGCAAGCCCCTCGAGCACGGAGAGCCTGTCGATCAGCAGAGACTGGGCGTCGTCGCCCAGTTCCGCAAGCTCCTGCACCCCAGGCCCCCCCGGCAGCAGGAGCAGTCCGTTTTCCAGCGAGACGAGCACCTCTTCCACGCTCCGCTCGCCTTTTACCAGGTGAGCCAGCGTGAATTTGGGAGCAATGCCGCAGAGCAGGTCGACATTGGCCATTCCGAGGTCGGCGTCGAGGATGACGACCTTCTTTCCGGAAGCGGTCAGCGCCAAGCCAAGATTCACTGCCAGGTTGCTCTTTCCGACGCCGCCCTTTCCGCTGAGCACCGCAATGGACCGGAGTCCGGGAAGCCCGGAGAGCTTCCGCCTTCTTCCCGCGACGATTCGTCGAAGTTCCCCGGCCTGGTCGGCTACGGCAAGGAACCTTTCAGACACCGACGCTCACTCCCTTCTCGGTCAGGAGCAGGTCGGCGAGATACGTCCCCTTGGCGACCTGGATATCGTTCGGGACGTTCTGTCCGGCTGTGAAAAATGAGGCCGGTTTGTCGAAGTCGAGGAGGATATTCAGCAGCGAGCCGTAGGTGGTAGTCTCGTCGAGCTTCGAGAAGAGCACGTGAGAGATCGGAATCACTCCCATGCGCCGTATGACGTCGAGCATATCCCGGTATTTCATGTTGGCGGGGAGTACCAGGTGGACGGCTTCGGGACGGAAGGCTTCGTAGAGAACTCGGATTTCCTCGACCCTGCGGCTGTCTTTTTGGGATCTGCCCGCCGTGTCGAGCAGGAGGAGATCGGCCTTAGCGTGCTTTTCCACGATGCCGGCAATCTCGTTGGCATCGTAGACGACATCGATCGGCACGCAGAGGATCTTGGCATATGTCCTCAGCTGCTCCGGCGCCGCGATGCGATACGTGTCGGCAGTCATAAAGACGACGTTCTTCTTCTCCCAGAGAGAGTGGATGGCGGCAAGCTTCGCTATCGTGGTAGTCTTGCCGACTCCTGTCGGGCCAATGAGCATGACCTTCCTTCCGCCGAGAGCATCCCAGGAAGTCTCGGCGGCAACGGGAATTCTTGCGGCAATCCATTCGGCGAAACTCTTCGCCGACGCAACGTGTTCATACTCTCTTGCGAGTTTTCTGGCATTCTCCTCGCTCACCTCCTGCGCCATCAGGCGCAGGAGCAGTTCCTCTCCTCGCAGCCCGTTATGTTCCGTCCGGGCAACCGCGCGGCGATTTTCCTGCTCGGGAGGCGCGATCGGAAATGCGCTGTCCTTTCCTGACTCCAAGCGTTTCAGCACTCTGTCGAGGCGCTCTGAAAGCTCGCTTACCTCGCGCTCGAGTTTTGTCTTGTACTCCTGTTCCGACTCCTTCTTTTCGGAGGAGAGGGCAAGGCCCCTTGGCGAGATCTGCGCCCTGTCCGGTTCTTCGGAGACGCGGAGGACAGGGTCCGACGGCGGCTTGGCCACGGGAGAGTAAACTCCCGCATCGGATACGGAGGAGTTCGGCTTGCGCCCCGTGAGCAAACCGGACTCGGCAGATGTCACACCATTCTCGGAGACCGCCATCGACTGCTTGAACTCCAGCAGTTTCTGAAATGCCGCCAGGCGTTCCTTCTTCTCGCTGTCGCTTTCGGTCCTTCCCCGCTCGTCCGCTTCAAGAATTCCCGCCGTCACGTGCAGCACCGTACGACGGAAAAAACCAAGAAAACCCCCTGTTCTTACAGTGCGCTGGGAGAGAATCGCCGCGTCCGAGCCAAGGCGTTCCCTTGCAACACGGAACGCCTCCGCTTCGTCTTTCGCCTCGAAAGTAATCTGGGATCTCACTCGTACCGCCATTTACTCCACCATCCCGATCGATTTGAGCTGTACACCCTGCGATATTTCATTATAGGATATCACGAACAATGTTGGCAACGACCCCTCGAGAATTCTCCGGACAATGAGACGGACATCCGGATGCACCAGGATCACCGGAAGAAGCCCCTTCATCGACATTTCCTCGACCGCTCTCGAAACCGCGGCCATCATCTTCTGCACTTCACGAGGATCCATGTTGAACTGCCATCCGCGCATCAGGTCCCCCTCGACGGACTCTTTTATCTTCTGCTCCCAGTTGGGAGAAAGGGTGGCCACCGTCACCACGCCGGATTCGTCCTGAATCTTGAGCGTGATAAGGCGTGAGAGCGATTCACGCACCCTCTCCGTGAGAAAGTCGACGCTTCTCGAAATCTTTCCGTAGTCCGCAAGGGCTTCGAAAATACTCACAAGGTCTCGCACCGGAACCTGTTCGCGGACAAGATTCTGCAGCACCTTCTGAATCTCCCCGAGCGAGAGCGACGCCGTCATCTCCTCCACAACAGCGGGAGCGGCCTCCTTCACCATGTCGGCGAGCTTCTGGACCTCCTGCCGTGTCAGGAGATCGGCGCCGTACCGCTTGATCGTCTCGGAAAGATGCGTCGCCAAGACCGACGAGGCATCGACCACAGTGTACCCTAGAGACTCCGCCTTGTCGCGCATTTCCGGAGGGATCCAGACTGCGGGAAGGCCGAAAGCGGGTTCGGTCGTCGGGACGCCGACCAGCTCCTCCTCGGCGGATCCGGTGTTCATGGCGAGATAGTGATCGGGCAGCAGTTCTCCGTGCCCGGTCTCCGCGCCTTTCACCCGAAGAATGTACTCCGTCGGTTTTATCTGGATGTTGTCCCGAATCCGTATCGGAGGGACCACGATCCCCAGTTCCATCGCCATCTGCTTGCGGATCGTTCCGATTCTGTCGAGCATGTCACCCCCCTGCGAGGGGTCGACGAGCGGAATGAGAGCATAGCCGATCTCCGCCTCCATCGGGTCGACCGTGAGCAGGCGCATGACATCCTCCGGCGAAGGAGGAGCAGGCTTTGCGGGCTCTCCTCCGGGCGAGCCGGGAGCCCCCTCCCTGCGCCCTTCTCGCCCTTTGCCGTCCCCCTCCGCCTGAATTTTCCCCTCCCGATGGACCCAGTACCCCATCAGGCAGAGAAATGTTCCGAGAAGCAGAAACGGGATCTTGGGAAGTCCCGGAACCAAAGAGAGTGCGAAAAGCAGGATCGAACCGATGAAGAGAGGCCTGGGGTAAGCAGTCAGGGAGGAGAAGATATCCTTGCCGAGGTCCGTTTGCCCTGCGGCGCGTGTGACGATGACGCCGGTCGCGGTCGAGAAAAGCAGGGCCGGAATCTGCGAGACGAGGCCGTCGCCGACGGTCAGGAGGCTGTATGTTGCAAGCGCTCTCTCCAGCGGAAATCCTCTCTGCAGGACGCCGATCGAAAGTCCGCCGACGATGTTGATGATGGTGATGATCAGTCCGGCGATCGCGTCCCCCTTGACGAACTTGGATGCGCCGTCCATCGCGCCGTAGAAGTCCGCTTCGCGCTGAATGGTAAGGCGGCGCTCTTTGGCCCCCATCTCGTCGATAAGGCCGGCGTTCAGGTCGGCGTCTATCGCCATTTGTTTTCCCGGCATCGCGTCGAGCGTGAAACGGGCCGCAACTTCCGCGACTCTCTCCGCGCCCTTGGTGATGACGATGAACTGAATGATGACCAGGATAAGGAAGACCACCGCTCCGACCACGTAGTTGCCGCCGACGACGAATGTTCCGAAGGCGCTGATGATCTGGCCCGCGTTCGCCTGCAGAAGAATGAGGCGCGTCGTGGAGACGTTCAGGGCCAGGCGGAAGAGCGTGACGATGAGGAGCATCGTCGGAAACGCGGCAAGATCGAGAGCGCGCTGGGCGTAGAATGTTGCCAGGAGGACGACGACACCAAGGGTGATGTTCAGCGAGAGGAGGATATCGAGCAGCCAGGTAGGCAGCGGAATGATCATCATCACGACGATGAGGATCACCAGCATCGCCATGCCTATATCCGAATAATGGAGCATTTTCTTGAAGGGCGACATTCCTGCGGTGGACTCCTGCACTTTTCCCATCCTTCCGTTTTTTTCCGTTTCGTCCTATTCTACATGAAAACCGACGTTTGGCGGGATTCGGCACCGGATCGCCCGGATGTTCCCTTTTGTCCGCCGCCTTTCAGTCTGTAGATAAAGGCGAGTACCTCCGCAATGGCCTTATAGAGATGCTCGGGAATTTCATCCCCGATCTCCATCGTGTCGTAGATCACCCGCGCAAGAGGCTTGTTCTCGACAACCGGCACACCGTGCGACGCGGCAAGCTCGCGGATCTTGTGCGCGATAAATCCGCTTCCCTTTGCGACGAGCACCGGAGCCTCCATGATTTCACGGTCGTATTCAAGAGCGACGGCCAGGTGCGTGGGGTTCGTGATGACGACGTCAGCCTTCGGAACGGAGGACATCATCCGGCTGCGGGCAAGTTCGCGCTGTTTCTGCCGGATCTTGCTCTTGATCTGGGGGTCTCCCTCCATCTGCTTATACTCCTCCTTCAGTTCCTGTTTGCTCATCTTGATCGAACGCTCGAACTCCCATTTCTGGTATGCGTAGTCGAAGACCGCGATGACGAGGAGGAGAAAGGCAAGGCGAAAACTCAAATTCAACAGCTTGGAAAAAAGCTGTGAGAGACCGATCTCCAGGGGGAAGCGGATCGCCGACACTAGCTCCGGCATATCCTTCTGCATTGCAAAATAGATGACCGTCGCGAAGAGGGAAGCCTTCAGGAGTCCTTTGAAGAGCTCGACGATCGAGCGGAGAGACAGTATTTTTTTCATGCCCGAAACCGGATTGAAGCGATCCATCTTCGGAATGAGGGGTTTCGGCGTGAGCTCCAGCCCAACCTGGGAAATAGTGACGATGAGCGCCCCGATCGCGGCGGCCATTCCCAGCGGGAGCCAAGGAATGATCGCGGTGGGAATCGTCTCCCGGGCAAGCACTTGGAACCACCCATCCTCACGGATCGTGGCGCCGCCCATAAAAGCAATGGTCTCGACCAGAAAGGTCCGCATGTAGCTGAACATGAAGTTTCCGAAGACCAGCAGGGCGAAGAGACCGGTGATTATCACGACCGCCGCTCCCATATCCTGGCTTTTTGCGACCCTTCCTTCCTCCCGTTCTTTCCGGCGTTTCCGAGGTGTCGCCGGTTCCGTCCGTTCCTGGGCGAAAAACTGGAGATCGAAAGTCATCGCCATGCTGTGGCTCCCATGAGGGCGAACTCGACAAACTTCTCCATGTGCGCCGCCATAAGCTCGACCATTACCGGAAGGACCAGCATCAGGACGAAAAATCCCAGGGCGACCTTCAAAGGCAGGCCGAGAACAAAGATGTTCATCTGCGGCACAGTCCGGGCGAGAAAGCCAAGTCCCACGTCGGCAAGGAGAATCGCACCGTAAAAGGGGAGGACAAAACGAAGGCTGAGCACAAACATCTGCTGCAACCAATTTCCGAGACCAAGGTCCCATGTAATGGAGAGAGCGAGCTTTCCCGGGGGGACCAGCTTCAGGCTCTCCACCACGGCCTGCGTCATCAGGAGATGACCGTTCCACCGGAAATAGAACCACATTCCGACCAAAAACTGAAACTGGCTGATGATGGAGACCTGCGCCTGGCTCATGGGGTCCATCGTACTGAGCATCGCAAGTCCCATGCTTCTTCCGACAAGTTCGCCCGAAACCTGGAGAGCGTACAAAGGAAGAGCCGCCAGGAGCCCCAGCAGTGTTCCGATGAGAAACTCCCGTACGCCCAGCAGAATGATCGAGGTCCAGTTTTCAAAGAGAATCACGGGGATCTCCGTCTGGAGCGTCCCCGCGGCAGCGGCGGCAAGCAGAATCGCGCACCAGAAGCGAAGCGGCAAGGGAATGGAGGAGGCGTTGAAGACGGGAGCAGCGAACATCATGCCGATAAAACGGATGCTCACCAGCAGGAAAAAAAGAAGCGGCGGAAGGAATGCGGTCTGTTCGGCGGTCATTTGATGAACCGGTCGAGCTGGCCGAAGATGAGCCGGGCAAACTCGCCGATTCGGCCGAACATCCAGGGACCGAAGAAGACCAGGGCGGTCATCACCGCCACGATCTTTGGGATGAAGATGAGCGTCTGCTCCTGAATGGATGTCGCGGTCTGCAGAATACCGATCACGAGTCCTACGCCCATAGCAATGAGCAGTACGGGAAGTACCGTCGTCAGGGTGGTCCATATGGCGGTGCTCAGGACATCGTTCATATTGAGCGGAAACACGGGCTTCTCCTCCTCATGCGAAACTCCGCAGCAGGCTCATCACCACAAGGTTCCAGCCGTCCGCCATCACAAAGAGCAGAACTTTGAACGGAAGCGAGATCATCATGGGCGGAAGCATCATCATTCCCATCGCGAGCAGTACGCTGGCAACAACCATATCCACGATGATGAAGGGGATATAGATGACCACCCCCATCTGGAAGGCGGTCTTCAGTTCGCTCAGCATGAAGGCGGGCAGCAGAATGCGGGTCGGGACTTCGTCCATATTCGCCGGCTGCTCCATTTTCGCCATGGTGATCATCAGCGACAACTCTTCCTGGCGGGTGAACTTGAAAAGGAACTCCCTCATCGGTTTGATGGTGCTCTCCCATGCCTGTTCGGAGTTCACCGTTCCCGCGAGATAGGGGGAGAGACCGTCCTCGTAGATCCTGCCCCAAGTGGGCGCCATGATGAAGAGGGTAAGAAAGAGAGCAAAGCTGACGATAACCTGGTTCGGCGGCGTCTGCTGCAGGCCGATAGCCCTCTGGACAAATCCCAGAACGACGAGAATTCGGGTGAAACAGGTCATCATGAGAAGAATTCCCGGAGCAAGACTCAACACAGTAAGAAGAATGAGAATCTGGAGCGTCGTCGCCACATCCCGGGGCGACTCGGCCACTCCCAGGCCGAATTGAAGCGCGGGGATCGGAATGAAGGGAGCTCCTTCCTGTGCCGCGGCCGCTACCGCACCCAACAGAAGAGCGAGCGGGACGAAAAAAAAGAATCCCGGCCTAAGTCTCCGAAGTTTCATTCCAGCTAGCCAACCATTCTTCATAACGCCACCTGCCTATCACCCGTGAACCGTTTCCTCCCGAGAGAATCGCGATCGCGTCCGGACCGCAGCGGACGACAAAAAGAACATCCCTGCCGAGAGGCAAGGATGCTAAAAGACAGAGCGTTCCCTTTGCCTGAAAAGGCCTTCTTCTCCCGGAAAAAAAAACAGCCGCATATCCTGCGAGCGCAAAAAGTCCAAGGCCCAGGCCGATCTTTATCAGGTATCCGGTGAGAGATGTCGTCTCCTGCGACGACGCATAGGCAGCAACGGGAAGGAGAAGTACGATCCCCGCAGCGCCCCGGAACATCACGAGATCTCCTGCCCCTCCTAGCCTAGGGCCTTGTTGAGTGCCTCGACCACCCGGTCGGGCTGAAAGGGCTTCACGATAAAATCGACCGCCCCCGCCTGGATCGCTTCGATCACCATCGGCTGCTGTCCCATTGCGCTCACCATTATCACTTTCGCGGCGGGATCAATCGCTTTTATCGCCTTTACAGCGTCGATACCGTTCATTTCAGGCATTGTAATATCCATTGTGACAATGTCGGGCTGAACCTTCTGGTAGGACGCGACGGCCACCTTGCCGTTCTCCGCCTCACCGGCGACCTCGAAATCGTTTTTCGTCAGAATGTCCTTCAGCATCATCCTCATGAAGGCGGCATCATCAACGATCAATACTTTTCTGCCCATACTTCCACATCCCTCTCTCGGTAATAACTGAAAAGATTATCGGCCGCTTCCTTCCCCGAAGCCTAAAGGGAATGAACTCTGCCTGCAGACGTCACGATCTCCGTTATCCGAACACCGAAATTCTCGTCGATCACCACGACTTCGCCTTTGGCGATCAACTTGCTGTTTACGAGGACATCTACCGGTTCACCGGCCATTTTATCCAATTCTATCACGGAACCGGCTGTCATGTTCAAGATATCGGCGATATTTTTTCGAGTTCTTCCCAATTCGACGGTCACCCTCACCGGAATGTCGGCAACCAATTCGATTTTGCTTCCCAGTCCCGATACGCTTTTCTGGGTGAGAGGGACGAATTCCGCCGGACGGACATCTACGGACGCTTGATCATATACGTTTCCGAAAGAAGGCGCAGGCTCCGCCCCTCCTCCGAAGGCATGTTCAGAGGGAGCCTGCTGGGGCTGGGCAGCCTGTTTTTGCTGGGGCTGGGCAGCCTGGGGCTGTGAGGGCTGTTCTTTTTCCTTCTCTTTTGTCTTCGCACCCGCCACGACGGCATGGACCTGATCGGCTATCCGTTTCGCGACCTCAAAAGGAACCAGGATTTCCAGCGGAAAATCCCCAAGCCCCTCCATCGCGAGAGAAGCCGAGACCTTCCAGACGGCATCCGCAGCGTCCAGCGAGGGAAAAGGAAGCCATTCTTCAGCTTCGAGCGCTGATGAAACCCCCTCCGGCAAAAGGCGTTTCCCCCCGAGAAGACCGCTCACACTGGTGAAAGCAGCGCCGACAACCTGGCTCAATCCTTCCTGGGCGGCGTTAAGGTAGAGCTCGCCCGCTTCATCGGGGAGATCTTTCCCTTCGCCTCCCATCATCAGGTCGGCCAGGGTCAGGGCGCCCTTTTTCGTGATGATCATCGTGATAGGAGCGTTGTCCAATCCGCCCGCGAGTACACGGAAGACGAAGGGTTCTTCTTCGGTTCCCGCAACTTCTTCCTCCTGGGAGAGCGTCTCGGTTTTTCTGATATCGGCGGATACTTCCTTGCCGGCCAGCATTCCGAAGACGCTTGCTGCCGAAGAGGCGAAGATGTTCGCCACATCTTCCAGCACATTCTCCTGTTCGGATGAAAGTCCTCCGTTTCCCTTCTCTCCGGCGCCGCCTCCAAACGCCCCTCCGGACAAAAGAGCGTTTATCTCGTCCTGGCTGAGAAGTTCATCAATCATCGACGCCCCCTCCTTCTTTCTCCGGGAGACCGATCATCTCTTCATCCTCGATGGAAAGAATCTCGCTGATCTCCGCCGCGTAATTGCCGTTCAAAGTGCCCGGAACGGCCTTGAATTTGACAGCGTTTCCGACGCGGACATCGAGCCGGTCTCCTACGATTTCATCCAGCTTGATGACGTCGCCCGATGCAAGCTGGAGTACGTCCGCGACACTGAGCACTGTATGGCCTAACTCGAGCGCCACCGGAATCCTGACGCGGCCGAGGTTTTTCCGTATGTACTGGCCGGCCTTCTCATCGTGCTTCCTCCCTGTGGAGGCGAACCACTGCTGCGAACTCAGCTTGTCCATAATCGGCTCCATCAGGAAGTAGGGTATGCAGATGCTCACCATTCCCTCGACATCCCCGACCTCGAGCTTCAGGATGACAAGGAGGACCATGTCCGTTCCCGGACAGATTTGGACGAAAAACGGGTTGCTCTCCAGGTTTTCATAGCGGAAGCGCACGTCCACCACAGTGCTCCACGCTTCTTCGAGCAGTTCGAGCATCCTCATGAGGAGCCGCTCGACCACCGTCCGTTCGATGTCCGTAAGCTCCCTGATCTTCCCGGAGAACTCCCCTCTGCCTCCCAGCATACGGTCGATGATTGCGAAGACAAGATTGGGGTTGATCTCGATGAGCGCGTTGCCGCTGAAGGGATACATCTCGAGTATGCCGATCACGGTGGGTTGAACCAGCGAGCGGACGAACTCGTCGTACGCGATCTGATCGACGGAGGCGATCTCGGCGGAGACCATCGAGCGCACCATGGTGGACATGGTGGTGGTGAGCTGGCGGGTGAACGACTCATGGATCATCTGAATCGCCCGCAACTGGTCCTTGCTGAACTTGTCCGGGCGACGAAAATCGTAATTCTTGACCTTCTTCTCGTCCGAAGCCCGGGTTATCGAATCAACGTCCACGCTTCCCGTGGAGAGGGCCTCAAGCAAAGAGTCGATCTCGCTTTGCGACATCATGTCCGGCGTCACTGTCCCCACCTCCTTTCCGCGTTTTCATCTCCGGCCGCCGCATGACTACTGCAGGACAAATCCCTCAAAAAGCGCTCTCGTCACCGGGGCCTTGTCGCGAACCGGGGGCATCATCGCGTTGATCGTTCTCTTGATGTCCTCCGCGAGGCTCAGTATTCCCTCGGCGCTTGTCAGATCCTCAAAAACCCTGTCCTTGGCGAGCAGGATCACCTCGTTTCGGATTCTGGCGCCCCAGCTCGGCGAGGAAATCATCTCCAGCGCCCTGGGACCGCTCGTTTCAAGGGAGAGCTTGAAGTTGACAACATGGTTCCCTGCCCCGGCAAGGTTCGTGATGAAGTCGCCTACGAAGTGAACGGGCCCCGGCTCTTCCACCTTCGCAGCGGTCGATCCTTCCGGGTTCAGCCACGTCCTGCCGGCGATGACACCGCCTCCGAAACCGACGGAGATCAAAACGATCGCCATAATAATAAAAATAAAAATCCTTTTCATCGTCTCATCCCCTTACTGTTGCGGATACTGCGACAGGAAAACGAGGTCCACCCGCCGGTTCAGGGCTCTGTGCTCGGGCGTGTCGTTCGGAACCAAGGGACGGTTGGGACCGTATCCTACGGCCTGCAGCTTCAGCGGATCGAATCCGGCCCGGTCCTGAAGATACGAAGCGACCGCAGCGGCACGGGCAGCGGAGAGCCCCCAGTTATCGCGGTAAATACCGCCGCGAAGCGGTACGGAATCGGTATGCCCCTCGATCGCTACCGCAGGAACGGAGTCCTTGATGAATTCCGCGATCTTGAAGAGCACTCTCATTCCTTCCGGCCGAATCTCCGCCCTTCCGGATTCGAAGAGGAACTGGTCGGAAAGGGAGACTGTGACGCCACGCTGGTCTATGCGCACAACGACTTCCTTGTCGAGCCCTTCGGTGCGAAGATAGTTCCTCAGGTTACGGGCCACTTGCTGAATGTCAGGAGTGACGCGAGTCTGCTCGGCAGCCTGTTCCGCAACCTGTCCTCCGAATAGAGCGGTTTCCTGCTGCATGGCTTTTCCGCCCGGCATGAACCCGATGGCTCCCTGGAAGGAGAGAATCATCAGCTCGAACTTCTGGATATCGATCGAGGACATTGAGAACAGCAGCACGAAAAAGGTAAGCACCAGCGTCACCATGTCTCCGTAGGTAACCAGCCACAGCGGCGCACTGGGGCCTGCTTCTTCTTTTTTCTTCCTCCTGCCGCCGGGCATTTACGCGCCCCCTTCCTTCGCCGCCCTCGCCTTCTCCTCCAGCTCCTGCCGCTGGCTGGGAGGGAGAAAGACCTTGAGCTTCTCCTCGACGATGCGAGGATTCTCCCCCGCCTGGATGGCCAACACTCCCTCGACCATGAGCTCCATCGAGAGCACTTCCTGGGAGGATCGGACGGCCAGCTTCTTCGCGACCGGAATTGCGAAGCCGTTCGCGATCAGCGAACCGTAGAACGTGGTGACCAAAGCCACCGCCATGCCGGGACCGAGGGCATTGGGATCGGAGAGGTTTCCCAGCATGGTGATCAGGCCGATCAGCGTTCCGAGCATCCCGAACGCCGGAGCCAGCTCGGCCATCGAGTCGAAGAGGTTTTTGTTCGATGAGTGCCGCCCCTCGAGGATACCGATCTCTGTATCCAGAATGGCCTTCACGAGTTCCGGGTCAGTGCCGTCCACGACGAGCTGGATTGATTTCCTGAGGAATACGTTGTCCAGCTCGGAGGCATCCGCTTCCAGAGCCAAAAGCCCCTCTCTTCGGGCTTTCTCGGCAAAACTGACGATGGTCTGAACCAGCGAAACCGTATCCGGAGAACCTCCGGTAAAGGCCATTTTCAACACCTTCATGAAGCCCTTCAGCTTCTCGGGCGGGTTGGAGGTGATCATGGCCCCGGTGGTGCCTCCAAGCACGATCAGCATTGACTGGAAATCGACGAATGCGATCCCCTGGCCTCCCGCCATGACGCCCCCGATAACGAGGATGAAACAGACGACAAGGCCGATGACAGTAGTAAGATCCACGAATATCCCGCCCCTCAAAAGTACAGCGTCGGTCACCTTGCTATCATTGTATCATTCTCTTTCCTCTTCCGGGACGAGGGTCTTCCCCGCGATGAAGGAGAGAAAAACCTGTCGCCTGTACTGTACCACTAAATCCACGATCTGGTCCATAGGCTCCGCGACGACGTACCGGTGGCCGTTCACCAGCCGGATCACCGTGTCCGGCGTGGATTCGATGGTCTCGATAAGATCGGCGTTGATGGTGAACGCCTCTCCGTTGATTCGCCGGAGGGTGATCATCTGGTCTTCACCGCCTTACCGTTTGATGTTGATGAGCTCTTCAAGCACCTGGTCGCTCGTGGTAATCACACGGGCGTTCGCCTGGAACCCTCTCTGGGCCACGATGAGGCGGACAAACTCCTCGGAGAGGTCGACATTGCCCATTTCGAGCGTTCCGCCCGCTATGGTGCCGGCTCCGCCCTCGTCCGCCGGCCCGACCTGGGCGAGACCGGAGTTGTTGCTCTCCATGAACGCCGTATCCCCGACCTTGGTAAGCCCGGACGGGTTCGCGAAGAGAGCGAGCGCGATGCGGTAGAGAGGAACATTCTGCCCGTTGCTGTACACGCCGGTGATCGTGCCGTCTTTCCCCGACGCGAAGTCGGTCAGCACTCCCATCGAATAGCCGTCCTGGAAGTATCCCTTCGTCGTGAAGGCCGTGCCGTACTGCGTCACGCCCTCCATCTCGTCCTTGCCGAACGACGCTCCGCTGAAGTCGAGCGTGATCCTGGAGTCCTCGGCGCCGATCGAGGCGAAGTTCGCGCCGATAATGGCCGTTCCTTCCCCCTCGATCTTTCCGTCGGGAGTGAAATTCACGATCCCGGTGTTGTCCGTCAGCGTGATGCCGGAATCGGACGGAAGCCACGCCCTCCAGCGCCACTGGTTGTTGTCGATCTTCTCCCAGCTCACTTCGAGGGTGTAGGGGTTGCCGAGACTGTCGTAGATGTCCAGCTTCGTGTTGTGGACGGAGGAGAGAGTCTGGTTGACCGTGGAGACTGTCGCGCCGCCTACATTCAAGATCTTCAATCCGAGACCGTTCTCGGTGGCTTCGACATCGAGCGCCAAAGCAGCAATTGCTCCTCCGTTGGGAAGATCGAACGTACCGTCGTTATTCATCGGAACAATCAGTTCGTCAACAGCCCAAACCGGAGGATCAGCGGGTGTTTGCCCCCATACGCGGAGAATGCGGTTTCCCGTCTGAAGATCGTCGTCGAACTCAACAAGATAATTTTTTCCGTTCGCTGGATCGGTAATCTTAGAGAAGTTCATGTATTCGGCAAGATCAATGATCTTCTTGTCGCCAGCAACATTCTCTATGGTAAGACGCCCCGTCTTGGAGTCGTAAACAGGGTTTCGAAAATCACCCGCAAGGTTGGCGACAGGGGCAAGATTAGGTAATCCGGATTCTTCGTCGATACCTATAAAAGTAAACACAACATCATTACCGTCTCCATCAGTAATTGTAAGAAAGTTGGCAACGGTACTCGCTGTTTCTACGTCGAGCGAATATCGGTCGGCGCCCAGCGAAAAATTGATCTTCACGTCGTTCTGCAGAATCCCCATCGGCAGGTAGGGGCTGACCATGCTGTTGAGGTTGCATCGGAAGCCGACCAGCTGCGTGGGCTTGGCCTCCATCTTATCGCCCACTGGAATCCGGATATTCGACAGGCTCGAACTCGTGGTGAATTTCGTGGGGTCGAGCGGATCCCGGACCATCTGGTACCCCTTCAGCACGTAGCCGGTACCCGACTGGACGATATTGCTCGCCGCGTCGAGCATGAAGTTGCCTGCGCGGGTGTACTTCTGGTTGCTGCCGTCGCCGACGACGAAGTATCCGTCGCCCTGGATGGCCATATCCGTCCGGTTGCCCGTGAACTGGAGCTGTCCCTGGGTGTGGATGGTCTCGATGGCAGCGACGTTCACGCCGAGGCCGACCTGGATCGCGTTGATTCCGCCCCGGACTTCGCCGGGAGCCGATGAGCCTCTCGACGTCTGGTACATGAGATCCTGGAACGTCACCGAGGATTTCTTGAAACCGGTTGTATTGACGTTCGCGATGTTGTTTCCTATAACGTCGAGAAGCGTCTGGTGCCCTCTTACTCCTGAAACGCCCGACATAAGGGATCGAAGCATGATTTTTTCCTCCCCGTACTCTTCAAAAAATGCCGCAATCCCTTGCAGTTCTCTCCAAGCCCGTCCTTCCATGGGGGCCGCGTCTATTGATCAGCGATGCGACTACGACTGTTCCCTAATACTCCTTTTCTCTACCCCACCGCGACAACCCGTTCCAGGGGGATTTCCACCTTATCCGTTGTCGTCAGAATGACGCCGGACTTGTCGAAACGGACGAAGGCCACTTCGCCGACTTGGGAGATGCCGTCCTCGTCAACATACTCGATCACTCTCCCGATATAGCTTACGGCGGCCCCCTTGGTGAGCGCGTTCATCTGCTCGATGCTCTTGTTCATGTTGGTCATCTGCTCCAGCGTGCTGAACTGCGCCATCTGGGCGATGAAATCCTTGTCCTTCAGCGGATCCATCGGATCCTGATTGGCCAGCTGCGTGATCAGGATCTTCAGGAAAGCTTCCTTGCCGAGCTCATTGCCGGCTTCGCGAAACATATTGTCCGCGGATGTCGTTCCAAAAGAAGCCGAATTGACGGCGCCGCTCACGTTTGAAATCATTCTTTCGCCACCTCCTAGGCTACCCAGGTCAGCAGCCCGTGTTCAAGATCCATCCTGAAGGATGGCACTGTCTCTTCATTCTGTTCGACTCTTCCTCCTCCGGATGCCGCCCTGCGCCGACTCTCCCCGGAGAAAGCGTTGCGCCCGGAATGCCCCTTGCTGTTGTCGCGGAGATCGACCACGAACTCGCCCAAGTGGACACCTTGCTGTTCAAGATGATTCCGGAGCACCACGATGTGGTCCTGAACAAGTTGTCGGATCTGCTCGCTGCCGACTTTAATAGCGGCTTCGATCCCCTTTGCCGTGGTGACGAGTTCGATCTCCATCCGGCCGAGAGCAGGGGGATCGACGACGATGTTCGCCGTATGGCGTCCTTCAGCCTGCAGAAAACGGACAACGTGCTGGAGGCCGTCTTCAAGAGCCGCGGCGCCCTTCCCCTGCAGAGGGACTTCTCGCGAAAGAAGATCGGAGAAGACGGAGCTTCCCCTCTGGAACATCTGGTCCGGGCGGCCTGCCGCCGAAGAGGCCGCGGGATCGGAGGATTCCTTGCCGGAGTTCTGACCCGCGTCGTTTTCCTTCAAGCTTCCCTTCAGGATCGGCTCGATCTTCTGCTGTGACGGAGAAAGCTGAGAAGCGGCCGATGGAACGTCCTTTCCCGAATTCTCCGTCCCCTGGAGAGGACGATCCGTCGGAAACAGTCCCTGCTCCCGGACAGGTCCATCGGGAAGGCGATTGGTCGAGAGTCCGGACTCCGCAGCGACCTTGAGCGCCAACTCCGAAGGATTCCCCGGAACAATCTCCCGGACAATTCTTCCCGCAGCAGGTAGCGCCTGCGTTTGAACCGGTCCGGTCGAAGCGGATTCACTGCGCGATAAGCGTATGGAGGCCTGAAAGGGGAAAGAGGATATTTTTCCGGAAACCTCTGAAGGCGCTTTCGTAAACTCTTCGAGGAACAAGCTTCGCCTCGGGCGAACATTATCGGTCATCGCCATGGAAAAGATGTCCGCGGCAAGCCTTCGGTTTTCGGCAGCCCCTGTTGCAGTGTCTGATTCAAAGGATTTCTTTTCTGAAGCAAGAAGCAAGCGCGTAATGTCGTCCACCAGCGAGGTACTGGGCGCTTCTCGGTAGGTTGGATGGAATTTCTCGAATGGAACCGATTCCTCGGGAAACGGGCTGGAGGAAGCCTTCGCCGTCGGCGCCGAATCCACGGAGTGCAGGCCGGATGCGGTCTTCACAGCCGGTACCGATTCCTCGGGAAGCGGAACGGACGCGGTCTTCGCAGCCGGTACCGATTCCACGGAGTGCAGGTCGGATGCGGTTTTTTCGACAGGAATCTGCTCCTCCTGCGGTAGAGTGAACCTGGAAAAGGTTTCTTCCAAATTATCCTTCAGTCCGGTTTCAGACCGGACGGGCACCGGGCCTTCAGAACTTCCGGAAGCAAGCATGCTCATCAGCAAGCTTGCTTCCGGTTCATCGGCATCATGGTCATTTTTCTGAGATAAGGGAATTTCGGAAGTCTCCGGCAGTGTTCCGGCTATGGAAGCGGTTAAAAGAGCCGGCATGGACAAAAAGTGCAAATCGCCTCCGTCCGGCTCTCGAACGTTTTCCTCAGAACCACCGTTTTCCATCGACACGTAAAGCAAGCGGGCAAAACGGTCATTCCTTTCACCGTTTCCGGCGGACATAAAAACATCTGTACCCGAGGCAGGCGCCGCCTCGCGGCTCACAGGAAACAAGGCTGAAAACATGAAGCGCACCTCCTAATTCTTTATCGCGACCCTCCGGCCGCCAGCCGCTCCGTCAGCCTTGCCGCCCTGGCCGCATCCATGCGGCCCAGTATGGACGCTCTTGCGTCCGGAGGCATCGCCAGAAGCATCTTCACCGCCAGATCCTCGCGCAACTGCTCAAGAATCAGCGCCGCCCGCCTCGGCGATATCTCCTGGTAGGTTCTCATCAACATATCCACGTAGGCTTTTTCTTCTTCCGGGCTTTCAGGAAGCTTGCTCTGCTTCAATTCCAGCTCGGTCTCTTTCTTTTCGACCAAAAGAGTCCTGGCTTCAAGTTCCGCAGCGAGCCTCCCCAGCTCCTCGTCGCGCTCCCTCAATGTCCTCTCCCGGTCGTCGAGACGTTCGCTCCATCGTTGGAGTTCGAGGCGGCGGCGCTCCTCCGCCGTAAGAGAATACTCCCCCGGAATTCCGGTGATCCTCGCAATATCTTCTCCTACCCACGGGATCTTCGGAACTGTCCCGTATATCAGCGGCCTGGCATCCCACGCGCCGGAGATATGCATCCCGGCGGCTGCTCCCGTTGCGGTGAGGAGCAGAAGCAGAAAGAACATTCCCTTCCAGCTTTTTTTCTTTTTTGCGGGAGGGGGAGCAAACTCCTGTTCTTCCATATCCGCGCGCTCTCTCGGTTCGGGCATCAGTTCCTCCTCCCCGAATTGCGCTCATAAAGAGCCAGAACGTTCCGGACGTATCTCTGCGTCTCCTCGAACGGCGGTACTCCTCCGTACGAATCGACCCGCCCGGGTCCCGCGTTATACGCCGCGAGCGTCTTCACGAGGTCTCCATTGTATTTATCGGACAGTTGAGAGAGGTATTTAATACCTCCCTCCAAATTCTGTACAGGATCGTAAGGATCCTCAACACCGAGCATCCTCGCCGTACCCGGCATAAGCTGCATCAGCCCCATTGCCCCCTTGTGCGAAACGGCATCAGGCCTTCCGCCCGACTCGATGCGGACGACTGCGCGCACCAGTTCTTCGTCGACGCCGTATTCGGCGGCAAGGAAGGAGAGTTGAGATTCCCACTCCGCTTCCGGAGACGGGACGGAACGCGGCAGGTTCTCCGCGGACTTTTTCGAGGAGGGTTTCGCAACAGCCTCAACCTCCTCCCGCGCGAGGATGTCGACAAAGCGTCCGCTCTTCTCAGGTGTAGGCTCGTCCCTCCGGGGCCGTACTTTTCGTTCGATCTCCTCGATTCGTCCCAGCACCCGCGTCATCCCGCTCAAGTTCGGCCTCATGAATTCCGCCTCCTCCCGGCTGGTCCAAAGCGAATTCCGGCAATGTCGTCCATTTCGGCCTGCTCGTTTTTCTGTGAAACACTCTTCAGCTCATCGAGCATGAACGAGATGTACTTTTCCATTATCTGGACTTCACGGTGCTTCTCCAGAAGACGGATTTCTGTGGCTTCGATCTCCTGCCTGACATCGCAGAGGGATGAGTCCCCGTCGCAGATCCGTTTTTCGATCACGTCGATGGATTTTCGCTGGAACCACATCTCCTGGGGCGTCAGGAGCTCTCTCTGCTGCATACAGAACGATGTGACGGCGCACTCCTTTTCCGAACGGAGAGCATCGAGACAGGAGAGCAGGCGATCCTCCTCGCTCTTCTGGTCGGACAGAAGAAGCTGTTCCTCCTCCCGGAACTTCACCCTGGTCTTCAGAATCCGTTCAAACCGGTTCACTTTTTCTTTCATGACGTCCTCCGGAAAACATTCTCTCTGTATTATTATTCGGCATCAAACTCCGCCTTCTTGACGGGCACTACGGTGCGAGATTCAGCAACTCGTTTTCCATTTCCGCGAAAGAGACGTGTTCGTCGACGGATTGACGCAGAAAAGAGCGGACCTTCTGGAGATGGGAAACCGCCCAGTCAACCTTGGGATTGCTTCCGCTCTTGTAGGCGCCGATGCTGATAAGATCCTCCGCTTCGGCGTAAACGGCCAGAAGTTCCCGGATCCTCCCAGCCGCCTGCAGATGCTCTTCGCTCACGATCGACGGCATGACGCGGCTGACGCTCTCCAGCACATCCACCGACGGATAGAAGTTCCGCGCGGCTATCTTTCTCGAAAGGACAACGTGACCGTCGAGAACGCCCCGCACCGTATCGGCCACAGGCTCGTTCATGTCGTCTCCTTCGACGAGGACGGTGTAGACTCCGGTGATGCTTCCGTTCTCACCGGCTCCCGCCCTTTCGAGAAGACGCGGAAGAAGTTCGAAGACGGAGGGAGTAAACCCCCGCGTCGTGGGAGGCTCCCCGATGGCGAGGCCGACTTCGCGCTGGGCTCGGGCTACCCTCGTGACGGAATCCATCATCAGGAGGACGTTTTTTCCGCAGTCTCTGAAGTATTCCGCTATGGCGGTGGCGGTGAGGGCGGCCTTCAGACGGATGAGAGGAGGCTGGTCGGATGTTGCGATGACGAGGACGGAACGTTTTCGTCCCTCTTCGCCGAGGTCGCGGTCGAGAAACTCACGGACCTCTCTTCCACGTTCCCCGACGAGCGCTATAACATTGATGTCGGCTTCGGTGTACCGTGCCATCATGGCGAGCAGCGTGCTCTTGCCCACTCCCGATCCGGCGAAAATGCCTATTCTCTGCCCCGTTCCCAGGGTGAGAATGCCGTCGATCACCTTGACCCCCACAGGAAGAGGCGTCGAGATCATCTTGCGGCGCAGCGGGTGGGGAGGATCGGCGTGAAGCGGGTAGAAATCGGAAGCCGCGACGGGTCCCTTGTCGTCGAGGGGCTCACCGAGCCCGTTCAACACGCGCCCCAGAAGAGCCGGCCCGACTCTGACTCCGAGAGGACGCTCCATGGAGAGTACGTCGCACCCCGGGCCGATATCCTTGAGATTTCCGAGGGGCATCAGAAGCACCCTGTCCCCCTTGAACCCCACGACCTCCGCGGAGAGCGAGGACTCGCTGTTCCGGTAGCGGATGGAACAGAGGTCTCCGACACGGACATCGGGTCCCTGTGATTCGGCGACAAGCCCGACAACCTGGACAATACGTCCGTTGATCCTGGTAAGCTGGACACTGCCCAGGCGATGTTCCAGTATCGCGAGAAGCTCTTCGTCGGCTCTACTCGTCGTCATCTTTCCGGCCTTCGATGAAGAAATGATCTATCTCCCTGTGAATCTGTTCCAGCTGGGTACTCCACCTGGCGTCGTAAATACCCAGGTTCGTCTCGACGATGCAGCTTCCCTTCCCCACGTTGCCGTCCGGAATGAATTCAAGGTGCTTGACGCCGCGGAGAAGGTCGCTGAAAGCATCTTTTCGCCCGGTCACAATTTCGATGTCCTCGGGATTGAGATAGACGAGGATGCGGTCCCTGTCGCTGAGGCGTTCGAGAAGGCTTCTCAGTATCGGGAGGACGCTCTCCCTCGAGACGCGCGCCTCCCGGTGCAGCATCTTCGAGAGCATCATCTCCCAGAGACGGACGAGTCGCGGCATTTGAAGCGCGGCCAGTTCCTCTGCATGGGCGTCGAGCGCCGCGTGGATATTTTCGAGAAGCGAGACCAGAGAGGAAACGTTCTTTTCATACTCGAGGGATATCTCTTTCCTGGCCTTCTCGAGGCCCTCGGCGTATCCGGCTGCGATTCCCTGCTCTTTTCCCTCCGCCGCGGCTTTCTTGCGCAGCGTCTCGTATTCCGCTCGCTGAGCCGCCTCAATCTCTTTGCGTTCCGTTGCGAGCTTCTCTCTTTCCCGGGCAATCTCCTTTTCATAAAGGGAATACCTTGCGGAAAGGTCGCGATTTTCGCGTTCAGCTCGTTCAAGAGCTGTCGCAAGACGGTCCACATCGTTCTGAAGCTCCAGGATCTCGTCTGAAGACGTCTCCTCCTGCAGGTGAGGAGAGGTCGCGCTTTCAGGGCGTTCATCCTCGCCGGGATTCCGAGAGCCTATCTTGACCGTGTCGGGGAGAAGCCGTACGGCACGGAGGATATTGGTCCGGGGAAACTTAGACAACCAGATCTTCCTCTCCGCCGCGGGAAATTATGATCTCGCCGACATCTTCCAGGGCCCGGATGACATTGACGACTTTCTGCTGCGACTCTTCGACGTCCTTGACGCGCACCGGTCCCATGTAGTCCATGTCTTCCTTGAGCATTTCGGAGGCGCGCTTGGACATATTCTTGAAGAACTTGCTCCGAAGCTCTTCCGTGGCGCCCTTGAGGGCGAGGGAGAGTTCCTTCATCTCCACTTCGCGCAGCACTCTCTGCAGCGAACGGTCGTCGAGCTTGATGATGTCCTCGAACACGAAGAGTCTCCGCTTGATCTCCTCGGCCAATTCAGGGTCGTTCTCCTCGAGATTCTCCATGATATTCCGCTCAGTGGCACGGTCCACGCTGTTGATGATGTTGACGATGGCGTCGATACCGCCTGCAAGCGTGAAGTCCTGCCCCATGACCGTGCTCAGTTTTCTCTCAAGCACCCGTTCCACCTCCCGAAGCACTTCCGGCGTGATTCTGTCCATGCGGGCGATGCGCTTTGCGACTTCCGCCTGCATCGTGGCGGGCAGACCGCCTATGATACTGGCGGCCTGAGCAGGCTCCAGGTAGGACATGATGAGCGCGATGGTCTGAGGATGTTCTCCCTGGATAAAACTGAGCACCTGCTGGGCATCCGTGTGACGCATGAAGTCGAAGGGACGAACCTGGAGGCTGGCGGTGATGCGGGTGAGCAAGTTGTGCGCTCGTTCCGGGCCGAGGGCTCGCTCGAGAATGTCCCTTGCATAGTCAACTCCTCCTCGTGCCATGTATTCACGAGCCAGGAGCACTTCCTGCGCATCCTTGAGAACGATGAGGCGCTGCTCGGGCGAGATTTTCCGCAGGTTCGCGATCTCAAGCGTGATGATCTCGATCGTGGCGTCGTCCAGCCTCTTGTAGACCTCCGCCGCGATCTCGTTTCCCAGGGCCACCATGAGGATGGCGATCTTTTCCTTTCCGGACATTCCCTTGGCTCCTGATTTGGCCATAACCGCTCCTCCTGCGTCTATTCGTCGGAAAGCCAATCCTGCACAAGGTTGGCGATCTCTTCAGGCTTGCTCCTCGCATAGGCCCGGAGCTGTTCCTCGAGAACGGCGAGTTCTCCCTGGGCCTCGAGCAGTTCCGGTGAGGCAAGAAGTTCCTGTATCGACGGAACTCGCTTCGGCTCTCCCGCAGGAGGCATAGCAGCTTGCCTGGCCTTTCTGCGGCGCATCCAGAACACACCGGCGAAGGCGGCCGCAGCGAGAATGAAAGCGGCTGCGATAAGAGCCAGGATCAGCATCATCCTTTGTTCCGCCTTGAGCTGTTCGGCAAGCGTATCGGCAAAAGTTGTGGAGAACGTCATGGCGTTGATCACGAGTTCGTCGCCGCGCGCTTCGTTGAAACCGAGAGCGGGGGCGACTAGAGCACGGAGATCGCTGATGCGTTGCGGCTCGAGTTCGCCGTCCACGAGCACAGAAGCGGAAAGGCGGCGAATAGCACCCGGAGTGACGACCTGCTGCGTCTCCCGGGTTGTGATTTCGTAGTTATTGGTGGTTTCGGTCTTGGCGTACTCGGTCTCGCCCGCCTGTTGCTGGGCGAGAGCGTAGCCCGGGATGTTGGTCGTCGTTCCGGGCGCGCCGCCGATCGCCCCTCCCGTCCCGGTGTATGTCTCCTCCATCTGCTGCTGGCTGCGGATGACGCCCCTTCCGGTCTCTCCGGGGATGTACTCCTTCACCGCGCTTGTTCTGCGGTCGAAATCAAGATCGACTTTTATACGGACGACCACCTTGCCGGGACCGAAAACCCGTTCCAGCATGATCCGGACCTTGTTTTCCAGTTCTCTTTCCTGTTGCCGCTCGAGTTCGCGCTGCACCGAGGAAACGGTTCGTCCGTCTCCGGCTCCGGAATAGATGAAAAATTCCTGGTCGAGAAGATCGGAGAGCACTTTGCCGCTGGTGTCCACCACCGTGATGTTCTCCGGAAGAAGTCCCTGAACGCCGTGGGAAACAAGGTGGACGATGGCCTTTACGTGGTCGGCCCCGATCTGCATACCGGTACGAAGGCGGACGAGCACCGATGCCGTGGACGGTTGCTGCTGCTCGAGGAAGAGCCGCTGTTCCGGTATCACGATATTGACCCTTGCGGAGTCCACCGCGTCGATCTGGCGGATGGTGCGCTCCAGTTCTCCTTCAAGCGCACGGATGTACGTCACTTTCTGCTGGAATTCACTCAGCCCCATCTTGGCGCTGTCGAAAATCTCGTACCCCACGCTGCCGCCCTTAGGAAGCCCTCCCTGGGCGAGGCTCAGGCGGGTTTCGTAGACGAGATGGCGCTGCACGAGGATCGCATTCGCCGCGGGATCCAGCTTGTAATCGACATTGTTCTCCCGGAGCCAGGCGACAATTGCGGACTGGTCCTCCACCTCGAGCGCGGAGAAGAGCGGCTCGTACGCAGGACGGCCGGCCCAATAGACGGCGAGGATCAAAGCCAGCAAAACAAGTGAGGATGCTCCGGCGATGGAGAACCTCTGCCACGGTTTGAGGGTGGACCAGAAGATACCGCCCCGGGAGAGCGCTTGCCGCAACCAATTCATCGGCTAATTCCTAGGCCGGCATGCGTCCGAGCTGCTGGTAGGCGTCGACGAGTTTGTTTCGGACCTCCGTGATCAGGCGAAGGGCGAATTCCGCCCTCTGGACGGAGAGCACGACTTCGGAGATGTCGTCGACATCTCCCGTTGCAAGACGGTTCACCATCCTGTCGGAGTCCTGCTGAAGATCGTTCACTTTCTTCATGGAACTTTCCAGCAGCTGTTCGAAGGAAAGCCCTGTCCCGCGGGGCGAGCCCGTTTTTTCCGAAACCGGGGTCGCGACCGGACGGGACGGGATCTGCGCAATTTTCATCAAGTCGAGCTTTATACTATCCACCGGGATATCCTCCTGTTCACTTCAAACTGCCTTGCATGATATTGTAACACAGTGACGGGATCAAAACGAAAACAGGGAGACAGCAATAAGCGTCTCCCGATACATTTCAGTTGAGTATTTGGACTCTGCCGGCCGAGGGAAAACGCACCTTTTACAAAAAAGAACGTCAACCCCGCATGATTTCCAGTGCGCTGGACCACATGTTCCGGGCAGCGTCGGCAACGGCGAGATTCGCCTCGTAAGCCCTGCTCGCGACGAGCATATCGGTCATCTCGCGAACGACGTTCACATTGGGGAAAGCGACATACCCCCCCTCGTCGGCGTCGGGATGTTCGGGCTGGTAGGCGAGGCGAGGCGGGGTATCGTCACGCGCGATCTCCGTGACCCGCACCCCCCCGATATCCTCGTAGCCTCCGATGGTCTTGTCGAGCATCTCGGCGAATACGGGAACCCTCCGCCTGTAGGGACCTCCCTCCGGCGTCCTCGTGGTGTTGACGTTGGCCAGGTTCGAGGAGATCGAATCCATCCAGAGACGATGGGCCGTGAGTGCGCTGCCGGAAACGTCGATGGAACGGAACATTCTCATGATCATGCACCTCCCAGAACGACCCGGTAGAGGGACCCCTTCTTGGCGGCGAAACGGGACATTGCATTGTACGCCATTCGCGTCTGGGAGAGCACCGCCATCTCCCGCTCAGGATCGACGTTGTTTCCGTCGAGGCGGAATTTTTCGTCGTAGATCCTTATCTCGTCCGGAACGACCGCGCTCACGTCCATCGGCCCCGAGGGAATGTGCCCTTTGTCGGTCACCGTCATCGGAAGGCGGCGGGGACCATCGACCACCTCCCGGAGCTGATCCTCGAAGGACACGTTTCTGCGGGCATACTCGGGGGTGCTGGCGTTGGCGATGTTTCGGGAGGTAGACTCGAATCTCTTCGACAGGCCCTCCATTGTTTTTTCCATCACCTTCCAGTTGAAATCACCCAACATTGCTGTATCCCCCTTCAATTCGTCTCCTGTGTGTTTCGGCGCCATCCGGAACAAACTTGAGAAAAAGCCGACGGCATTCCGCCGTCGGCTTTTTCTGCCGGAGAAACCGGTTGCTTACTCTTCGCCCTGGAGCACTCCCAGCTCCTCGACGAAAAGCGGGCTGAGCACCTTGATGAAGGTTCCTTTCATTCCGAGGCTGCGGCTTTCGATGATCCCGGCGCTCTCGAGCTTCCGGAGAGCGTTGACGATCACGCTGCGGGTAACGCCGACCCGGTCCGCCACCTTGCTTGCGATGACGACGCCTTCGAAGGAGCCGAGCTCGGTGATGATATGCTTGACGGACTCGACCTCCGAGTAGGAGAGTGCCCGCATTGCCATCTGGACGACAAGGCGCTCGCGGGCGCGTTCCTCGATATTCTTCGTTCTCTCGTGGAGAATTTCGATCCCGACAAGCGTGGCGAGGTACTCGGCAAGCACCAGGTCGCGAATCGAAAACGTGTCGAAGAAACGCACGAGAAGCAGCGTGCCGAGGCGTTCGGCGGCGCCGTAGATGGGGATGTAGAGCATGTGCTTCTCGGGGGAATTGCCGTTGTCGTCGTCGAAGAGGTAGCCGTCGGTCTCGCTGAGAATGGTCTCACGGTGCTGGTTCATCTTTTCCACGAAATTCTCCGGCATATATCCCTTTTCGAGGAAGTTGGAAACCTCCTCGGAATGGTACTCCGAAACCCATGAGTATCCCAGTATCTTGCCTTCGCGGTTGATGAGATAGACGTTTGCGGTCGAGAAATCGCACAGAAGCTTGGCAAGTTTGTTATAGTCGGGACGAGTCCCTTCACGACGGCTCTGGAGCGCTCTCCCTACCTGCCGTGTCTTCTCGAGAAGCTCCTTGAGGTTGGGGTCTTCTTCAAGAACCCGCGGAAGCATGTCAAGCACTTCATTTGCGCTGTTCACTTTCTTTTTCGTTGTAGCCACTGAAAATCCCTCCTGATAGTGTATCCGTTTAACGGATGATGGTTTTATGTGAAAAAGGTAAATCAGGTTACAGAAGATACCTCCTGATATCGCTGTCGGAAATCAAGGGAGCGAGTCGCTCCCGAACAAAGTCCGCTCCTATGTCGTAGCTTCGTGTGCCGCTCTCGGGAGCGTCGAAGCTTATTTCTTCAAGAAGTTGTTCGATCATCGTGTGCAGCCTTCGCGCTCCGATGTTTTCCATCTCTCCGTTCATCCGCTCAGCGAGGAGCGCGATCTCCTGTACCGAGTCTTCATCGAATTCAAGGCGAACATCCTCGGTTCCGAGAAGAGCGGTATACTGGCGAAGCAGACTGTTCTCAGGCTCCACGAGTATTCTGGCGAGATCCTCGCGCGTCAGGGGCTGCAGCTCGACCCGAATCGGAAAGCGCCCCTGGAGCTCGGGCACAAGGTCCGACGGTTTGACGCTCGAAAAGGCGCCGGCGGTGATGAAGAGGATGTGGTCGGTATTCAGCGTACCGTACTTCGTCGGAACGGGCGAACCTTCGACAATAGGCAGAAGATCCCTCTGGACTCCCTCCCGGCTGACATCCGGTCCGCTGCCGCCGCCCTTCGCCGCGACCTTGTCAATCTCGTCGATGAACACGATTCCCTCCTCGGCGGCTTTCTCAAGGGCTTCGCGCACCACGGCATCCATATCCACGAGTTTCTCCGCTTCCTCGGCCCGAAGGAGGCGGCGAGCTTCCGCGACTTTCATCCGCCGCCGCTTGGTCTTCTTGGGGAGCAGTCCTCCCAGCATGTCGCCGATGTTGATCCCCATGGAATCCATCCCGGCCCCTCCGAGAAGCGGTATTCCGACGGACTGGCTCTCGGTGACGTCGATTTCCACCTCACGGTCGTCGAGCTTTCCCTCCTGCAGAAGGGTGAGAAGTTTCCGGCGGGTGGATTCCCGCACGCGGTCCTCCTCGGGAGTTGGCTGGGGAGATTCTTCCCGCTCTCTGCCTCCGCCGAAGATCTTCATGAAATCCGGAATGGAGTTTTTCTTCTCCGATCCCGGAAGCAGGGCGTCGGCCAGGCGCTGTTCCGCCCGTTCAGCCGCCGGAGTCTGGACTTCCTCGATCTTCCGCTTCTTCACCATGGCAACCGCGGACTCCGCAAGATCGCGGATGATGGACTCGACATCGCGTCCAACGTAGCCGACTTCGGTGAACTTTGTGGCCTCCACCTTGACGAAGGGAGCCTTGACAAGCTCGGCGAGCCTTCTGGCGATTTCTGTCTTTCCGACGCCTGTCGGTCCCACCATGAGGATATTCTTCGGCGCCACTTCCTTTGCGATCTCCTGAGGCAGGTTCCTCCTGCGTATCCGGTTCCGCAAAGCAATGGCAACGGATTTTTTGGCTTTTTCCTGCCCCACGATGTACCGGTCGAGATACTCGACGATCCGGCGCGGTGTGAGGTCGAAATCCGAAACTGTTGCGTTCATTCTCCTATAGCCTCCACTGTTACGATACTGTCGGTGTAGATGCAGATCTCCGACGCGATCTCGATGGAACGCCTCGCTATTCTCGAAGGGGGCCAGTCCGAAGTTTCAAGCAGGGCCAGACCCGCCGCCTGGGCAAAACCCGATCCGGAACCGATTGCCGCGATGTTGTTCTCCGGTTCGAGGATATCTCCCGCTCCCGAGAGCAGAAGGGAGAGTTTCGCGTCGGCAACTATCATCAGGGCCTCCAGCCTTCGAAGCGCGCGATCCGTGCGCCATTCCTTGACCAATGCCACAGCCGAGCGCATAAGGTCTCCCGAGTTCTCCTCGAGCCGGCTCTCAAAACGCTCCAGCAAGGTCATCGCATCGGCGGTGCTTCCTGCGAACCCCGCAAGCACACTTCCTTTATGAAGACGGCGGACCTTTCTCGCGCCGGCCTTGATAATCTGATTTCCCAGAGTGACCTGTCCGTCTCCGGCCAGCGCAACCTGACTGCCACGCCGGACACAAATCACGGTAGTTCCCTTAAACATGCCCGTCCTCTCCTTTCGCACGGGGGTGGGCTTCCCGGTAGCTTTTCCGAAGGTGTTCGGAGTTGATTGCCAGGTATCGCTGCGTCGTAAGCAAGCTCTCATGACCGAGAAGTTCCTTCACCACCCGGAGCGACGCTCCTCCCTCGAGAAGATGCGTGGCGAAGCTGTGGCGCAGGGTGTGCGGCGTCACGCCGCTCAATCCGGCTCTCTCCGAAGCGCGAATCACGATTCGATGCACCGTCCGTGCTGTAATCGGACGGCCCTTGGCGCCGGGAAAGAGAAAGACCTCGCCTCCGGGTACGGAGCGGCGCCACTCCAGCAGAGCCGAGAGAGCGCACTGGCCAAAAGGAACGATCCGCTCCTTCTCTCCCTTGCCTTCGACCCGCAGCATCCTCTCTTCGACGGGTTCCAGCGATTCCCAGCGCAGCGCAACCAGCTCGGCGACACGAAGACCGCATCCGTACAAAAGCTCAAGTACTGCGCTGTCCCGTACCCTGTCGCCACCATCCGGACCCTTTTCGATCAGGCGGGCAACGTCCTCCCGGGAGAGAGCCCGGGGAAGAGTTGCAGGCAGTTTCGGACCGGACACTCCTTTTGCAGGGTCGACCGACAGAATCCCCCGCAATTTCAGAAATGCCGTCCAGCTGCGCACGGCGGAAAGTTTCCTCGACACCGACGTCCTGGAGTAGCCGAACCCCATGATCTCCCTGAGAAAAAAACGAACCAGGCGTGAATCGACATCCTCAGGACGGGAGACCCCCTGGTGATTCGCGAACTCCCCGAACTGGGCAAGATCCACCGCATAATTTGTCACTGTATGCGGCGAAGCTTCTTTTTCAAAACGCAGATGATCGAGAAAAAGATCGATGCTTGACCATACGGTTTCCAACATAAATACATTTTACCACATTTTCTGGACTCTCGCTATTTTTCAAAAGAATCAATTAAGGCATCTTCCTTTATTCGCAAACGTCTATAAACAGCGTGTTTGTACGCGCGAAACGGGAAAATGACAAGAATTCACCAAAAGATAATTATGAGAAAAAAGGAATCTTTACAGAATCTCTTTCGGACCGCTTCAATGCTCTCCGTCCGAAATAGGGTGTTCAGCATCATTCAGGAACGGAAGAATACGGTTGAACGCTTCCGAGGCTCTCGCGGCGACATGCTCGCAGCGCAGCGCCTTGTTCCGGATCTTCATCTCGAGCGGAGGAAGAATACCGAGATTCATGTTCATCGGCTGGAAATGTCCCGACCGTGCATCGGCCAGGTAGTGCAGCAGGGAACCGATCGCCGTCTCCCTCGGCCATTCGGGGAAGGGTTCGTTCTTCACGAGAGCGCATGCGTTCATTGCGGCGACGCACCCCATCGCGGTGCTCTCCATGTATCCTTCGACACCCGTTATCTGTCCGGCAAGAAAGAGGTCTCTTCTTCCGTTCCGGAATCGAAGCCGCGAATCGAGCACCGCCGGAGCATTGACGTAGATATTCCGGTGCATCACTCCGAATCGGGCAAACTCGGCTTTTTCCAAGCCGGGAATCATCCTGAAGACCCGTTCCTGCTCGCCCCACCGAAGGCTCGTCTGAAAACCGACGAGATTGTACAATGTTCCCTCCCGGTTGTCCTGACGGAGCTGGACTACCGCCCACGCCTCTTCTCCGGAATCCGGAAGGGGAAGCCCGACCGGACGAAGAGGACCGAACCGGAGCGTATCGATTCCCCGGGATGCCATTACTTCAACAGGAAGGCACCCCTCGAACCACGAGGGGGAATCCTCGAAATCGTGCGGGAGCGCCCTTTCCGCCGAGACGAGAGCGTTCCAGAAGGCCTCGTACCGCTCCTTCGTAAAGGGGCAGTTTATATAGTCCTCCTCCTGCCCCCAACGGCCGCGCCGAAAGGCGACCGTCATGTCGATCGAATCGGCGAGAACAACCGGGGCCACCGCATCGAAAAAGGACAGGTACTCCGAGCCGGCCTCTCCGCGAAGCAGTCCGGCAAGTGCCGGAGAGGTAAGAGGACCGCTTGCGATGATCGCCGGCCCGTCCGGAAGAGAGACGCATTCCTGCCTCACGATGGTCACGAGGGGGCAACCCTCCAGTCGCTCCGTCACCTTCCGGGAAAAGATCTCCCTGTCAACGGCAAGCGCTTTCCCTGCAGGCACCCGGGCCTCGTCGGCGCACGCAAGCACCAGGCTGCCCAAGCGGCGAAGCTCGTTCTTGAGGATACCGGCCGGGCTCGCCGCCCCGTCCGCCCCGAAGGAGTTGCTGCAGACCACTTCCGCCAGCCGCTCCGTGGAGTGAGCAGGAGTGGTCTTCCCGGGGCGCATTTCCATCAGAAGGACCGGAATTCCTCGGCGGGCAAGCTGCCACGCCGCTTCGGAGCCTGCAAGACCGCCTCCGACAACGGTCACGCGCTGTTCACTCATCGGAAGATTCCTTCTTCAAGCGCGAAAAGCCGCATCGCAGGCACTCTTCGCTCTTTGCTCCCTTCGAGAAGAGATCTGCCCCGCATTGAGGGCACGTATCGCCGGATGGAGGGTTCCACGTGACGAAATCGCACCCGGGATAGCGTGAGCAGCCGTAAAACGGCTTTCCCTTCCGGCTTTTGCGCTTGACGACATCCCCCTCTCCGCATTTGGGGCAGGTCGCGCCCGTCTTGACGAGAACCGGCTTGGTAAATCTGCACTCCGGATATCCGCTGCAGGCGATGAAGTCGCCGAAACGGCCGTTTTTCAGCACGAGGGGCTTGCCGCACTCCGGACAGGCCTCTCCTGTCGGTTCCGGAGGAGGAGGTGTCTCGGCCGGTGCTTTCTCCGCCTCCGTCATGGTTCGCGTAAACGCGGACCAGAATTCCTTGAGGACCGAGAGCCACGATACCTTGCTCTCCTCGACATCGTCGAGATTCTCTTCCATGCGCGCGGTGAAGCCGGTATCCACGATCGCCGAGAGGCTTTCCGCATTGAAGTACTTCTGCAAAAAAGCATCCACGGTCGTCCCGAGAGGAGACGGCTGAAGACGCCTCTCTTCGTTGCGGATCACGTAGCCGCGGTCGTAGAGGGTCTCGACGATGGTGGCGTAGGTCGAGGGGCGCCCGACTCCTTCGTCTTCGAGGACCTTGATCAGAGTGGCCTCGGAGTATCTTGCGGGAGGGCGGGTGAATTTCTGCTCGCGGTCGATCTTTTCAACGGTGAGCACCTCACCGCTCCGTGCAGGAGGAAGCTGATCCCCTTTGAGATCAAGCGGCCAGACCGCGCCCCAGCCGGGAAAGACCAGAGACTCGCCGAGCTGTCGCAAACCGACCTTTCCTGCCGCAGCGGCGAGCGTGGCATTGGCGACCTTTGCACGGGTCATCTGCGATGCGACGTATCGCCTCCAGATCAGGGAGTAGAGTTTCATCTGGTCCGGTGTGAGGATTCCCTCGAGACTATCCGGCGTAATGGTCACATCGGTCGGACGAATCGCCTCGTGCGCGTCCTGCGAACGTCCCTTGGCGGCGTACTCGTTCGCTTTCCCGGGAAGGTACTCGGGAGAATAGGCCGACGCTATGTACTGCCTGCACTTCTCGAGCGCTTCCGGCGCCACGCGGAGACTGTCGGTCCGCATGTAGGTGATGAGCCCCGTCGGTCCTCTTCCGGGAAGGGCGATTCCCTCGAAAAGATCCTGCGCTATGCTCATGGTGCGGCGCGGCGAAAGACCGTTCCGCCGGGCGGCCTCCTGCTGAAGAGTGCTCGTTTTGAAGGGAGCGGGAGCGGCTCGAAAGCTCTCCCGCACCTTATAATCGGATACGGTCAGCGTCGAGTTCATGATCTCGTCGACGACGACCGCGACGAAATCTTCGGACTCTATCAGCAGGGATTTTCCCTCTTTCCAGAGGTTCTTCCCATCGAAGCTGTCCACCTTGAGCGAGTATACCCTTCCGTCATCCGCAACGGCGAGAACGGTGACGATCCAGTATTCCCGCGGTACAAACTGGTCTATCTCGCGTTCCCTGGCACAGATGAGGGCGAGAGCGACCGACTGCACCCTGCCGGCGGAAAGGCCGCGCCGTATCTTCTTCCACAGAAGAGGACTCAGCGTGTACCCTACCAGCCGGTCGAGAATACGCCGTGCCTGCTGAGCTTCCACCTTGCTCATATTTACCCGCTCCGGGCGCTTGACGGCGTCCTTCACCGCCGTAGGAGTTATCTCGTAAAAACGGACCCGGCACTCTGATTCCGGAGGAATGCCGAGCAATTCCGCAAGATGCCACGCGATGGCCTCGCCTTCGCGGTCGGGGTCCGAGGCGAGTAGTACGCGGGGAGCGCTGTTCGCAAGCGAAAGCAGCTCGTTCTTCACCTTGGCTTTTCCCTTCACAAGAATATACTCCGGGGCGAAGTCATTCTCAACGTCTATGGCCAGCCTGCTTTTCGGCAGATCCCGGATATGTCCTACGCTTGATTTCACCACGTATTTCGAGCCGAGAATCCTGGTGAGGGTCTTCGCTTTCGTAGGAGACTCCACGATGACGAGGGTGCGATTCGACGCGCTCTTCGCGGCGGCGGGAGGGGAGACGCTCTTTCCAGACGATTTTGCATCGCTCTTTTTTTTGACAACAGCCTTTCCGGAAGAAACTTTCTTCGAAACGGCTTTTGCCGTGCCGCTCCTCCGGGCACTCTTCTTCGGAGCGTTTTCCGAGGCGGCATTGTTCTTCGGAGCGTTCTTCTTCGAGACGCCGGCTTCCGGGGTGCGTGCGGTTCCTGAAGTCTTCTCCGGGTCTGCAACAGCGGCTGCAGTGCTTGTCTTTTTGCGAACCATGAATCCGGTCTTCCTCAACAGAGTGTGCAGTTCGCAGGATAGATTTTTTCCGAAGCGGTTTCCGGAATTTCGAACGAGCAGTCGTCAAGCAGCGCCTCGACGAGGTAGTCGAAAAGGGCGGCATCCACGGCAATATTCTTGAGGCGTCCGAGGGAGACCGCTTCAAGGATCGCTCTCTCCGTCAGGTCCAGCGGGACCTCTTCGGTAGCCAGGTAGCGATAGACTCGCGCCTGGGCGTCAGGGGCAAGATAGCGCCTTTCTGTATCGTGAAGAACTCTTCTCAATTCCAGGGATTCAATCATTGATCTCCCCCGGATTCCACAAATTTTTGATTTATTCGACACCAGGCTTCTTCCTTTCCCGACCAGCTTGGATTTATTTCGGGACGGCGCTCCATCTGCCGGGTCCCGCGACAAAAACGTGCCCCGCGGCCATGAGCGCGGCGAGGCAGGAAAAAACATCAGCGGGAGCCATTTTACCTTCAACTGCGAGGTTGTCAACAGTTCTTTCTCCAGATTTTTTCAAAAGGACAAGAATTCTTTGCTCTTTTTCAGTGAAGGCAACGGAATGCAACTCTTCAAGGCGGGCCTCTTCGTCGAAAAGGGAAAGTTGCCGTCCGACGGCGAGCGAGACAAAATCGGGAATCGAAACAAGAGGGAAGGCTCCGTCGTAAAGAAGGCGATTCGAGCCGGCACACCCTTCTTCGTTGATCCTGCCCGGAACGGCCCAGATTTCCCGTCCGGCTTCGAGAGCGCACCGGGCAGTGATCATGGCGCCGCTCTTCAAGGGGGCTTCGACGACGACCAGGCGTTCGGAGAGGGATGCGATAATCCGGTTCCGCTCCGGGAAGCGCCATTGCCTCGGAGGCGAGCCGAGCGGATATTCCGAGACCAGGGCTCCGCCCTCTTCCCCGAGGCGTTCGAAGAGCGCTTCATGTCCCCTCGGATAGACGACATCCACCCCCGTTCCGAGAACGGCGATGCTCGGCCCCTTGACGGAAAGGCACCCTTCGTGGGCCGCCCGGTCGACTCCCGCCGCTCCCCCGCTGACCACAACACCTCCGGATACTCCCACCGCCCTGCCGATCTCATGGGCGGTGCGAAGTCCGTACGGAGAACAGCGGCGCGTTCCGACGACCGCCACGGAGGATCCGGCGATCGGCCACTTTCCCTTGATATACAGGAGCCTGGGCGCATCGCTTTGCCCGGAGAGTCCGGAGGGCCATTCCCTGTCGCTGAAAACGAGAAGGCGCACTCCGTTCCGCCCTGCACGTTCGGCCTCTTCTTCCGGCCAGGATTCCTCGGAGAGGCGGCGAAGATTCCGCTGGACCTCCTGAGAACAGCCAAGACGACTCCAGAGAGGTTCCCCCTCGAGGTAAAAAGCCTCCGGCGGGAGCTCCTCCAGCTCAAAGGCGCTCCATATCCTCGAGGGCGAAGCACCTGAAGCGGCGAGAAGGAGAAGGACTCGGAGAAGAGGGTTCATCGCCACAATCCTCCGTCACGATAAGCGAGAGCCTCCGCCACATGAGGGACGTCCGTCTGTTCGTTCCGCGAAAGATCCGCGATCGTTCGGGCAACCTTGAGAACCCTGCCGATTCCTCTTCCCGAGAGCCGCAGCTTGCCCGCCATCGAGGAGAGGAAAGGGCGGACTCCTTCGGAGAGATTCAGGAACCGCTTGACGACTCTTTCCGGAAGCTCCGCGTTGCAGCTGAATCCGTGGCGTGCCCATCGTTCGCGTTGTATCCGCCTTGCGAAACGGACCCTTTCCGCAACGATCGAACTGCTCTCTCCGCCGGCGCCCTCCACCGCCACAAGCTCCTCCGGAAGAAGACGCGGAACGGCCACGTGAAGGTCGATGCGATCAAGAATCGGGCCTGAAATCTTCCGGCGGTACCGCTCACGCTCGACGGACGAACAGATGCATCGCTCGACGGGGTCTCCGTCCCATCCGCACTGACACGGGTTCGCCGCCACGACCAGCAGCACACGGCAAGGGTATTTTACTGATCCGGTTGCCCTGCTGACATTGATCTCACCGTCCTCCAACGGCTGGCGAAGCCCCTCGAGCAGATCCCTCCGGAACTCGGGGAACTCGTCGAGAAACAGAACGCCCCTATGGGCGAGACTGACCTCTCCCGGACGGAGGGCCGAGCCTCCGCCGCAGATGGAGACTGTGCTCGCCGTGTGGTGCACTGAGCGGAAGGGAGGGCGGCCGCCGTCCTCGAAGGGAAGGCCCAGGGTGCTTCGAATCAGCGTCGTTTCGAGCAGTTCCTCGTGCGAGAGAGGCGGGAGAATACCGCGGAGCGCTCGGGCGAGGAGGGTCTTGCCGCTTCCGGGAGAGCCTATGAGCAAAATATTATGATGGCCCGCCGCGGCGATTTCCAGGGCCCGGCGAGCGCCGGCCTGGCCGCGGATGTCCGCGAAATCGGGATCCGCGAAAAACGGATTCTCCTCGAGTCTGTACTCAGGGACAGGCGGAAGCTCGATCTCGCCCCGGAAGAACGCGAACAGATCGGCCAGATTGTCCACCGCGTAGGCCTCGCACCCCTTTACAAGAGCGATTTCAGCGGCGTTTTCCGCCGGTGCGAAGAGAGGGACGCTCTCGTTCCGGGCGAGAATTGCCGCACCTACGGCTCCCCGGACGCCGCGAAGGCGCCCGTCGAGAGCAAGCTCCCCGAGGAAGATACCCCGGGGAAGTTCCGGAAGACTTCCCATTGCGGAAGCGATGCCCAACGCGATAGGAAGATCGAGGACCGCCCCTTCCTTGGGAAGATCTGCCGGGGCAAGATTGACGGCCACTCTTCCGCGCACTGCAAGCCCCAGCGATCGGAGTGCGGCCCGGACCCGCTCTTTCGACTCCCGGACCGCTGCGTCCGGAAGTCCCACGATGGAAATGGAAAAAAGCCCGCCGGTGATCTCCACCTCCACCTCGACCCCCACCGCTTCGATACCGCGAAGCGTGATTCCGCGGACGGGGTTCACGAAAAATCACCTCCCGCGGTCACATCTTCAAAACGCTCGATCCCGGGCTGTCCGTCCCTGCGGAGAGTCACTGACAGGATGTCGATACGCCACGGCCCGTCCCAGCGGCGGGAATCAACATATTTTCGTCCCGTCCGGACGAGACGCCGCAGCTTCCTCGGTCCTACCGAATCTTCGCCGCTCTGCATCCACCCCTCCGAGCGGGTCCGGACTTCCACAACGACGAGTTCGTTCCTCTCGCGGGCGACAATATCAAGCTCTCCGCCTGCAAAGGCGACATTTCTTTCAAGGATCGTCCAGCCAAGTTCCTTCAAATAATCCAATGCAAGATCCTCGCCGTATTTCCCTGTCAGAAGGTGTTTCGCCGTCATATTTTTTCTCCCTTGTCGAGCTTGTAGATGAAAGCGAGGATTCGTGCGACCGCCTCGTACAGTTCCCCCGGGATCTCTTCGCCGAGTTCGATAACGAGAAGAGCGCTTACAAGAGCAGCGTCTTCGACGACAGGAACATCGGCCTGCCGGGCGAGTTCGACGATCTTCTCCGCCACGTACCCCTCTCCCGAAGCCACCACCTTGGGGGCGTTGTCCTTCTTCTGGTCGTACTGGACTGCGGCCGCCCGGGTCCGTTTTTTTCCGGAAGAGTTCATACCGTGATATCCAGTCCCCTGCCGGGCACCCTGGGAACTCTGCGTCCCTGTGCAACCGCGATGTTCTGAACCATCAGGGGAAGGTCTTCCAGCTGGCGACGCAGCAGGCTCCGGCGGCGGCGAATCGCTTCGAAGGCGTCTTCACGTTCCGCCTTCAGCACGATGCCGAGAGACCTGCCGTCCGTCTCAACATCCCCGGTGACCGTACCCAGGCGGTCTCCCTCCATCTCGAAAGAAACCGACCAGAAGGCTCTCTCCCCTCTCTTGAAGGCGTTTGTCGCAATGCGGGCATGCAGCGGCTGTTCATCGTCGCCGACAGGAAGGAAAGCCCCCGCGAGAAGCGATGGATCGACGCCTTCCCGCGAAGACCGTGAGAGCATTCCATGCCCTCTCAGGAAGGCGGCGATGTCGTCGCTTTTTCCGAGAAGCCCCCTGAGCGCCTCGCGGGGATTTTCCCCGCGCGAGAGGCGCTCGCGAAGCTCGTCTCTTGTCTTCTTCCACAGAGCCGACGTCTGCTGTTCATTCAGGGCCAGGTACCACGAAAGCACCTGGACGTTGGCGCTGGTCAGAGGCAGTCCCCGGGCCCAGAGTTCCGCCAAGGGAGCGAGCTGGGCGGGATCCTGCCCCATTCCGGTCCACGCTGATCGAATCGCCGAGAGCGCGTTCGAATCCAGGGAAAGTCCTCTTGAGAGGAGAGCGAACGCCACGTCCCGGTCTCCTGCGGAGAGTTTGCCCAGCAGCGCCTGTTCGGCATCGGACAACCGGAGAACGGGGATTTCACCCGACGAGTCCCAGATCGCACGAAAGTGCTGCCCCGGCAAAAGGGAGAGATTGGCCTGCGCCAGAAGCGTCTGACCCGCGACGCGGACGAGGTAGGCGCCTCCTTCGCGCGCTTCGAGGACGAGGCCGCTCACCGTACTTCCGTTGGGAATCGAAGGGAGAGTTTTAGAGGGCTGAGCACCGCCGTCGACTCGCGATTGCTGGGCATCCGGAAGTCCCGGGCGTATCTGCGGGCCGGTAACGTTGCCGATATTGGGCGGCGTCATGGCGATTTTCTCCATGAAAAGGATTTTCTGTGGATCGGAGAGGCTCCCAGCCGAGCCAGTATTGCGCGATGCAGTGCTGTGGGGTACCCCTTGTGCCTCCTGAAGCAATATTCGGGATAGACTATATCAAAGGCGTCCATCACACGGTCGCGAAGGACTTTCGCTGCGACCGAGGCCGCCGCGACTGTCGGGACAAGCGCGTCCGCCTTCGGAAGAGGATATTGAGGAAAATCGATCCCGGGAATGATGAAGGTCCCGTCCACAACGACGGCGTCGAAAGGGAGGGGAAGCTTCAGCAGGCTTCGTTCCATTGCCCAAAGAGATGCCCGGAGGATATTCATGCGGTCTATCCTCTCCGGCGATGCAGCTTGTGCCCTCCAGCACACGCCAAGTGAATTCATCCTGTCGAAAAGAAGCTCCCTTTTTCGGGGTGTCAGTTTTTTAGAGTCGGTGAGTCCCATCAAGAGGAGTTCTTCCTCCTGTCCGACGGTAAGGATGACTGCCGCAGCGACCACCGGACCGGCAAGCGGTCCTCTCCCGGCCTCGTCGGTCCCGGCGATGCGGCCAAGACTCCTCAAATCCATTCAGGGTCCTCCGGCAATTCCAAGGTCACCCTGCCCAGCCGGCCGGTCGAAAAGGCCTCAACGAAGCGCCGGGCAGCGGCCGACATATCGACAGCGCCTCCGGTGACAAGGCACCCGAGACGCTTCCCCAGGTTTTCAAGAACGGCCTCGGAAGAAAGTCCATCCGGAGCCGGAACAGTCCATTTCGCTTCAACCATACTCCAAATCCCCTTCCGGCGCAGCACCGAAATGAGGTCAAGAGCGACGGTCTCATATCCGCCGATAATCTCCGCCTTGCTGCTGCCGAGCCAGGCCAAGCAGCGCTGCACACTTTCTCCGGCTTTCGGATCGAGGATACCGGGAGAGTCAACCGCGAGGAAGCCCTTCCCCTTGTACCATGAAACTCCCCTCGTTATACCCGGAATGCCCCCTACCTGCGCGGAGGATTTCCCGACAAGGGCGTTCAGAAACATGGACTTGCCGACATTGGGGATACCGACCACTGCAAGCCGGACCTCCCGGTGCGACGGACCGAACGGGGCGAGATCGCGACGAACCTGGTCCATGCGCGGTTTGAGCAGATCGAGAGCCCACGCTTTCTTTCCCGATGAGGAAAAATAGGCGAGCCATTTCATGGTCCCTTTATCATCGGCGAGATCTTTTTTGGACAGCACAACAGCAACAGGGCACACCTCGGATAACTCTCCTATAAGGGGAGACGACGTCTGCAAGGGCGCCCTCGCATCGCGGACCTCGATGATGATGTCCAGTTTCCCGGCAAGCTCCGAAAGTTTTCGCTTCCCCTTGGCCATATGACCGGGATACCAGACGGTACGGGCCATTACTGAACCGTTCCTATCCTGTTCAGAGGCCAGTAACGCAGAAACACCGGACCTCGAATGTTCTGCTTCGGAACGAACCCCCAGAAACGGCTGTCCTGGGAGTTGGGCCGATTATCCCCCATCGCGAAATAGGAGTTCGCAGGAATGCGGACCGGCATCTCGGGAAAGACCGGCCCCGCGGTCAGGGAGAATGTGTCGTGATTTTTCACATACTCCTCCTGAAGAGGCTGTCCGTTGATATAGACTGCTCCGCTGCGGATCTCGAGCATTTCGCCCGGCAGGCCGACGATGCGCTTTACGAAATCCCTTTTCGGATCGACGGGATATTTGAAGACAAAAAGCTGTCCTCTCTTCGGTTCCTGGAAATAATACCAGAATTTTGCAACCAGCACCCGGTCGCCGACCTCGAGCGTGGGAATCATCGATCCGCTCGGTATCCAGAAAGCCTGGACAACAAACGTCCGCAGAATAAGAGCCAGAAGCAGAGCCCATAGAACAGTCTCTATGGTCTCTCTCCACCATGGTTTTGCCGCTGCCATACAATAACCTCCGTTTCGAAGTGAAAAACCGCTGTGACAAAAAATTCGCATACCGGGTTCTTTTATACTCCGAAAAAGCGAGACTTTCAATCCCGCGATTCGGAAAAAAGGACGTTAAGGAGGAGTGTCCCGGAGGGAAACCCGTCCGTAGGGAGAGACGACGATGTATCGAAGAGCCGAATATGATTTTTCTGAACGCACCACTCTCACGGTAAGAGCGGGAGTCAGGGTGTTCCACTTCGGGCTGTAGGAACAATACACCGGACTGGCGCTGTGATTGAGGAAGAAAGCCCTTCCTTTTCCGTCGTACACCTCATCCTCGACCGGGGATACCCAATGGACGACCATTCGCGGCTGCGCTTTCAGCGAGAGTACGCGTATCGTAAATCCTCTCCGCGAAAGAAGCGCCTTGTGGAATACCCGCTGCAGCCATCCGGCAGCTCTTTCCGCCTCCTGCCTCACGCTCTCCGGCGTAGCTCCCGCGGAAAATAGGGATTTCAGCGAAAGAGTGAGGCCTCCAAAGAGAATTCCCGCAATGAGAAGTGCGGCGAGCACCTCGACGATCGTAAAGGCGGATCGCGGCGCAGATCTCTTCCGGCGATCTCCGCCGCGTCCGGTTCCTCCGTCTGTGTCAGCGCCGGATGGCCTCATAACCAAGCTTCAAAACCTTCATGTTGGCTTCTTCAAACTTGGTCGGGGAGAGTTTTCTTACAGCCTCCGAGGTCTCGTCGAAGCTGCTGCCGCCGACGCCCGAACCGCACATAGCCCCCATGAGAAGGACATTCAGAAAGAGAAAGTTGCCCTCCATGTGCTCTTTCAGAAGCTTGTATCCCTCCAGCGGAAAGACGGCGATGTTTCTCTCCTTTATAAAGGAGTTCAACTTCGGATTGTCGAAGGATTCCCGGTCGTGGATATTCACCACGAAAGCTCCTCCTTCTCGAAGAAAGTGAAGATTGCGAACGCCTTCGTTCTGGTCGAAAGCAAGGAGAACGTCCGCCTCTCCTGCTCTCACGAGAGGGCTTCTGTACTCTCCTGTCTTGAAATGACTGATCACCGAACCGCCCCTCTGCGCCATACCGTGCACTTCGCTTCCCATGACGTGCGTGCTGTTATTCAGGGCGATCGCGCCCAGTACCTTGCTGGCGAAGAGAATCCCCTGTCCGCCGATACCAACGATGACGTGCTGCATCCTATTCACCCTCCCCGGAAGACGGCACGATAGCCCCGTGCGGACAGACCGACATGCAGACACCGCAGGAGACGCAGAATCTTTCATCAATAAACGCCTTCCCGGTCTCAGCGGAGAAAGAGAGTCCGGGGCAGTTGAAGAAGTTGATGCAGAATTTGCATCCGATGCACTTCTCCGGATCGACTCTCACCGGAAGTGTCGGCTGCTGCGGACGAAGAAGCATGCAGGGGTGGCGGAAGATCACCACGGCGGGTTCAAGGCGTGATTTCGCGTACTCCCAGGCTTCCTTTATCGTCGACTTGCCGAGTGCGATATCGTACGCCCCGATCGTCCTGACGTATTCGACTCCGCAGCCCCGGCATACACCCTCGATGTCGACCTTGCGCCCTTCGTCGCCCTTGCGGAGCTTCGTTCCGACTGCAGGATTCGCCTGACCTCCGGTCATCGCGGTGGTGCTGTTGTCGAGGATCGCAAGGACAAAGGCGTGGCGGTTATAGACGGCGCTGGCCAGTCCGGTCAGCCCCATATGAAAGAAAGTGGAGTCGCCGATAGTTGTCACAACGGGGCGATCAACTCCTGCCGCTTTGTGGGCGAGGTGGAACCCGGATCCCATCGTAACCGAAGCTCCCATGTCCACAACTGCATCCACGGCCTTCTGATTCACCCCGAGCGAGTAGCATCCTATATCGGAAGGGTTGACTGCGTTCGGAAGAGCCTGGCGTATGGAGAAAAAACTCGCCCGATGCGGGCATCCGGGGCAGAGCATCGGTTTGCGCGGCGTGATACGCAGATCCTCCATAACCTCTTTCAGAACAGGATGCCCGCTTCCCTTAAGGGCTTCGTCTTCGAGAAGGTTGCCGAGGATGCCGGCAATCACCTCGGGGAGAAGCTCACCGGCTCCCGGGACGATCCCGTTCCATCGCCCCAGAATACCCGTGCGGTCCGGAAGCTGCATCTCCATCACGGGATACGTTTCTTCGAGGAAGAGGACTCGGTCGTGCCGGGCGATGAAGTCTTTCACCATCTTGACCGGCAGAGGGTGCGGGGTACCGATCTTCAGAACCGAGACGTCATCGCGGCCGGCGCTTCCGAGAATATCGGTCACCACCGAAAAAGGAACTCCGGAGGCCACGATCCCGAGAACCGGCTTTTTCTTCGCAGCCACCTCGTAGTTGTACCTGGAAAACTCGCTCTCGAAGGCGCCGCGAATCTCGTCCATCTTGCGATTGAGCTTCGGATGATTGATCTTGACGCTTGCAGGAAGACATACCCATCTGGCCGGCTCCTTCTCGAACCGGACTGTATTGGCGGTCGGGCGGATCGCTCCCAGCTCGATGTCCTGGCGGCAATGATTCACACGAACAGCGGGCCGGAGCATCGTCACGATGCCGAAACGCTCTGAAAGGTCGAAGGCGTCGAACACCATCTCCTTCGCCTCGGCCGCCGTCGCCGGATCGAAGCAGGGAACCTTGGCGAACATGGCGAAATACCGGCTGTCCTGTTCCGTCTGGGAGCTGTGCGGCCCCGGATCGTCCGCGACGACCAGCAGCATCCCGCCCTTCAGGTCGAAATGCGCCACGCTCATGAAAGGATCGGCGGCGACATTGAGCCCCACCTGCTTCATCACGGCGCAAGACCTCGCCCCTGTGAACGAGGCGGCGGCGGCCACCTCGAAGGCGACCTTCTCGTTCACGCTCCACTCCACCGACATGGGAGATCCCATCTCGTCGGCGAACTTCGCCACCGCCGGCAGAATTTCCGACGACGGCGTTCCCGGATAGGCAGACGCTACAAGGCATCCGGCCTCCACAATTCCTCTCGCGATCGCTTCGTTTCCAAGCAGTATTGCTCTTGTGCTCACTCTACGCGACACCTCCGTCATTCCTCAAGCGCCTCGATCCATCGGCGCATCGGATTGTCTCCCCGCAATATCCTGCCGTTCCGGTCAACAAAAGCATGACGCGTCCATCCGGCGGCGAGCGGCTTCCCGTCGGATGTTCTTTCAATGCGGCATTCGAAGACGATGCTGCTCGCTTTTATCTCGCCCACCCTTGTATGGACGGTGATCTCGTCCTCGTACCGGGCGGGGTGCTTATAACGACAGTGAGATTCGACAACGGGCAGAAAGATCCCCTCGGCCTCCCAGTCGGCATACGATTTTCCGAGGGAACGACAAAACTCCGTCCGCCCCACTTCGAACCAGTAGAGGTAGTTTGCATAATAGGCGACTCCCATCTGATCGGTGTCGCCGTAACGAACTCGCAGCGTGAAAGGAATTTCGGAGGACACGGGAACACCTCCCGGAAATGGTGGTCAAGGATAATACTCTCTCGACGGAACATTATCAAGAGATGAATCGACGCGAGAGAAAGCGTTTCTTGTGTCGAATTATATACCAAATACTACTTTTGACGCAACAAAAAAATCATCCTCCGCACTTGTTCATATGGGCTGCCATAAGGCAGTCATTATCGACAACCGAGTATCCTTCAGCGAGAAGGGCAGAGGCAAGAGGCTCGTTCTCCGCTCCGGGCTGAAACCAGATCACCGGCTTGTAAGAGAGTTTTATCAAGTCTTCCCGGATCGCTCCCTGCATCTTTTCGGACAGGAAAAGCGCCACTACATCCACACGCTCCTTCAGGGAAGCAAGATCGGAAACACACGGAAGCCCCAGGATTTCCACCCCCGCATATCCGGGATTGACAGGGCACAGCGTAAACCCTGCTCCGGACAGATAGTTCATAACGCGAAACACCGGCCTGTCCGTCTTGGGCGAGGCGCCCACCACGGCAACGGTGCTGGGGGTGCAGACGTACTGCTTGAGAATCTCCTCTTTATTCACTCTCGATCACCTCTCAAAGAATCGTTGCTGCGCGCACTCTCTTTGAGTACAGGAATATTATACCCTACTTCGCCCTATGTTCAAAAAAACACTCATCCTGCCTGAATTCTCACGCTCTTGCCCTTCGGTTGGCAAGAGCGTGAAATATGTGTATAATGTCCCTCGTAATTGGAGGGCTGTCCGAGTGGTCTATGGTGGCTGACTTGAAATCAGCTGGAGCTCAAACTCCCAGGGGTTCGAATCCTCTGCCCTCCGCCATTAATCAGCATGTACGGGCACGAAAGTGTCCGCAGACGAAAAGGGGGAGAGCACGTTCAACGCGCTTTCCCCCTTGTGTTGTACAGGCATCGATGCCGGATTTACTCGATCCGGTTCTCAAGAAGGCCTATTTCCTCTATCTCGACCTGCATCGTATCCCCTCTCTTTACAGGACCGATCCCCGAGGGCGTTCCCGTGATGATCACGTCCCCGGGCTCCAGGGTCATCACATGGGATATATAGCTGACAAGGACGTTCACCGGGAAGATGAAATTGCTCGTTCGAGAGTGCTGCACCACTTGTCCGTTCACGATCATCCTGATCTCGAGATCGGAAGGATCCACTCCGGCAACAACGAAGGGGCCGAGGGGGCAGAACGTGTCGAAAGATTTCGATCTCGTCCACTGCACGTCCCTTGACTGAAGATCCCGCGCCGTGACATCGTTCGCGCAGGTGTAGCCGAAGATGAAACCAGGCGCCTCCTCAGGAGAGACGCTCTTGCATCTCTTTCCGATAACGATTGCCAGCTCCGCTTCGTAGTCCACCCGCTCCGTCATGACCGGAGGGTAGATGACGGGATCGCCGTGCCCGATCACAGCCGTCGGAGGTTTGATGAAAAGCAATGGATCCCGGGGAATTGGAACCCCTGATTCCTCGGCATGATCCCTGTAATTCAATCCTACCGCCACGACTTTCGAGGGTGATGTCGGGGCGAGAAAACTTTCGATATCGTCAAGAGAGCCGACGGTCTCCCCGGCCTCCGAACCGCTCAATATGGGGCCGCGCAGAGAATAAAGAAGACCGTTTCTCACAAGCGCCTCCATCTCTCTTCCCCTTATTCTGCAGCGCACGAATGTTTGTTTCATTTTTTTCTCTCCTTCCGAAGGTGAAAATTCCCGGGACTGAGAAAGTATGATAACAGATCGACCTCGATAAAAAGCTCGGCTCCTGAAAACAAAAAAGAGAAAATCCCCGTGATGCTTCTGTTACACGTTCCGGCTTCATTTTCTCGTTGACTTCAAAGATAGCATATCGTATCCTGTAACATTATCGTTACACATTTGTTGCCTGTATTGACACTTTCCCGTACGTCGCCCGCTCTTCTCCAAGGGGAGCATTTTCTTTCCGCGGCGCAGAATACACCAAAAGCGAGGGAACGAGAGAGTCCGACGGGAAGACGATTTCTTCGAAGGAGGGATGGAATATGTTCGGAAAAAAGAACGGGAAGGTGGAATCCCTTCTGTACTCGGCAGACAGGGTAAAAATCCTCGCAATGGTCCGCGAAATGGGGCACATGGCCAGCGAAGCGTTTCTGCTCGCCGTACAGTCCCTTGAAGAGCGGAACGATGCTCTTGCGGACAGAGTCATAGACGATGACGACAACATCGACGACCTGGAAGCGACCATCGACCACGAATGTCTTTGCTCCATCGCCATGCGGCAGCCTGTTCGCGAAGACCTGCGTTTCGTTTTCGCGGTCCTGAAAATCATAACCGACCTGGAACGAATAGGCGATCAGGGAGTCAACATCGCAAAAAAAGCGAAAATCCTGAATCAGTACCCTCTTGTAAAACCTCTTGTGGACATCCCCAAGATGAAAGTCATCGCGACCGAAATGGTGGCCGATGCGCTCAGAGCTTTCGAGGAGAACAACACGGTCCTCGCGGAAGATATCTGCATGAGGGACGATGAATTGGACGCTCTCTATGACCGGATTTTTGACGAGCTGATCGGGATACTGAGCAAAAAACCCGAAGGAGATCGGGCCACCGCCCAGAGCGCCGCAGGCCTTCTCTGGGTGGCGCGACACTTGGCCCGAATCGGGGATCATGCGACCAACGTCGCTGAACGAGTCTATTTCATGGTGAAGGGAGAGCGGCTGAAACCCCTTCTGGAAGCGAAGAAAAAAGCTCTTCTTGCCCGAAGCGAGGAGAACGGTTTTCCTCACTGATGCCTCTTGTGAAAGGAGGGAAGTTTTTTTTCGGAACAAGAAGAAAGCAGCACCGGATGAACTTCAAAATCTGAAAGGAGACGAGAACATGAAAAAAGCACTTCTGGTTGTTCTGACCTTGTGCATCGCTTTTGGAGCGGCAGCTGCAATAGCTGCCGAATATCCGACCAAACCGGTCACCATAATCGTAGCCTCGAACCCCGGAGGCGGTACCGACACGATGGCGCGTCTCTTCGCGAAATTCGCCGAGAAACACTTTCCGCAGCCCTTCGTCATCAACAACATCGACGGCGCGGGCGGGCAGAGAGGATTCGAGGCACTGTCGCGCGCGAGGAAGGACGGGTACACCATCGGCACCCTCTACACGCCTCACCTTACCGCGCATATTTCCGCAAAACGGGCGAGATACACTCTCGACGATTTCGCGACACTCTATAATTTCGTAACCGATCCCGGTGTCCTGGTCGTTCCCGCTTCCAGCCCCTTCCACTCGATTCAGGATATCATCGACGCTGAGAAGGCTGCGCCCGGGACACTGACCGGTTCCGACTCCGGCCCGGGAAGCGACGACGCGTTTGCCCGCGCCCAGTTCAACGATGCCACCGGATGCGACGTCAAGGGAGTCCCGGCGACCGGTTCCTCCAATCAGAAGGCGACCGTGATGGGCGGACACGTCTCGATGGGCTTCATGAACCTCTCCCAGATCGAGACGAACATGAGGGCCGGCGAAGTCCGCATTCTCGCCATGATGACCCACGAGCGCCATCCGAACGTTCCCGAGATTCCTACCTTCAAGGAGCTCGGCTTCAGCGTCTTCTCCGACTCATCCCGGGGATTTGCGGCGCCTGCGGGTCTTCCGGAGGATATCTACAAGAAGCTCGTCGAGACGTTCGAGAAGGTCATGGCCGACCCCGAATTCATGGAAGCCGCCAAGGAACAGCTCGAGCTGAACTTCATGAACCCCGAACAGTACAGGACGTACCTCGAGAACCTGCTGAAGGTGACCAACGCCGCCTACGAGAAGGATCCCTGGTAGATCGAGGCTCATTATGACCCGATCTTCCATGAACCGTTTTTTCGCACTGGGAGGATTGGGACTTTCCGCCGCCCTCTTCATGGGGGCGGGAGGTTTTCCGGATCGGGCCGCAGCTGCGGCCCGGTACGTTTTCTTCCTGGCGGGAGTCCTTGCCCTACTGTCTCTGATCCTTCTGGTACAGAAGACGCCGTCCCCGGATTCGCACGTACAGTGGGTTCGCGCGCCGCGAAACTTTTTATTCGCCGTCTTTTCCATTATAGGATACGGCGCGGCCGTCCCTTGTCTCGGATTTTTTCCGGCGAGTGCAGTATTCATGCCTCTTCTCGCACTCCTTCTCGGCTACCGCCGGCCTTTCTATATCGTCCTGGGTACCGCGCTCATACTTTCCTTCGTCTATCTCATTTTTGTCTACTTCCTCGGCGTTCCAGTGCCGACGGGCATCTGGGGGGAATAATCCATGAACGAGTACATTATCCCCGCGTTCTTTTCTCTGCTTGATCCGATGGTGATCCTGCTCATCACAGCAGGCGCCGTGGCCGGCATCATCGTCGGCGCCATGCCCGGCCTGACAGCTACCATGGCGGTGGCCCTGCTCATTCCCGTGACCTTCGGCATGGCTCCCCTGCTCGGCCTCTCGCTCCTGGGAGGAGTCTACTGCGGCGGCATGTACGGGGGCGCGATCTCATCCATCCTGCTCTCCACCCCTGGAACTCCGGCGGCGGCGGCAACCGCCTTCGACGGCTATCCGATGGCAAAACAGGGAAAAGGAGGAACCGCCCTCACGGTCGCAACGTGGGCAAGCTTCTGGGGTGGCATCATCTCCACCGTCGCTCTGCTTCTGATGGCGCCGGCCCTCGCAAAATTCTCTCTTCGCTTCGGTCCTCCGGAATACTTCGTCCTCGCCATCATGGGACTCTCCAGCATCGTCACGCTCACCAAGGGAAGCATGGTCAAGGGACTTCTCTCGGGATTTCTGGGGCTCGTTATCGCAACTGTCGGGATGGATCAGATCTCCGGCTATATGCGCTTTACATTCGGCCAGATAGACCTCTTCGACGGCGTGACATTCATGCCCGCACTGATAGGCCTCTTTTCCGTGAGCCAGATTCTGAACCTGACGTCGCAGACGCACATCTCGGAGAACATCGACGCGACGCTCTCCACCATCAGGCGAAGCAAACTCCCGCAAGGGATGACCTCCACCATCTGCCGGGGCGGCATCATCGGAACGATCGTCGGCATGCTCCCCGGCGCCGGAGCGACGATCTCATCTTTCATTTCCTACAACTTCGCGAAGCAGAGCGCCAAAGATCCCGAGACGTTCGGAAAAGGAAATCCCAAGGGTGTCGCCGCGGCCGAGAGCGCCAACAACGGTTGCGTCGGCGGCTCGCTCATTCCGTTGCTCACCCTGGGGATCCCCGGCAACAGCGTCGCTGCGGCCCTGATGGGAGGACTGATGATCCAGGGACTCATCCCCGGACCGGAGCTGTTCACGCGCTACGGAACGCTCACCTATGGATTCATCCTCTCGCTTTTCATCGCGAATCTCGCCTTCCTCGCCCTTGGGCTCTTCCTCGCCCCCTACTTTGCCCGCGTCACAGCGACTCCGAACGCTCTGCTCATTCCGGGCATCGCGATCCTGTCGGTGATAGGCAGCTACGCGATCAACAACAACATGTTCGACGTCTGGCTCATGATCGGCTTCGGCATTGCAGGTTACTTCCTTGAAAAAGGAGGTTTCTCGATAGGAGCGCTCGTACTCGGGCTCATTCTCGGCCCTATAGCCGAGCTCGGTTTCGGGCAATCCCTCATCATATCTCAAGGCTCTCCGATGATCTTCTTCGAACGGCCTCTCTGCATCCTGCTCTGGGTCATCACACTGCTTCTGATGCTTCCCGCCTTTTCAAGCCATCTGAAAAAGACGAAAAACAGGGTGGAGTAGAAAAAACCGGTCCTTCAAAGGACCGGTTTTTTTACTCCGGCGTTATCATTTCTCTCCCGTTTCCTAAGGAGAGGATTTTCTGAAGAGATGAGACAATCAACCCGCGTGCAGATTCGGAAACGACCTTGCTGCTCGACATTTCCACCTGTTTGTGGTACTTTTTTAGCATTACACTTTCCGCTGCCGTAAAAGGAGATGGTTGAATGGATAGCGGAGCGCAACCTTTAAGTAGCAGTTTTCTTCCGTAACAAGGCGCCGCAACGATTCTCCCTCTAGACAAGGGATGCTTCCGGCGCCATGCCGGGGTTTTCTTTGTCGAAAATCCCCCTTTAAAAAAACAGCGTACCTGCAGGCATCTTTTCGGAGCAATCCCATCTCCGTGGGATGATGTTGGTGTGACCGCAGCACAGGGATTAGGAGGGTTTGTATGAAGGAAATGCTGAACAAACTCATCGCCAGCGTAGATAAACTCTTCGAGAGAAAACAGTTCAAGAGCCTCAAGGAGCTCCTGAGCACCATGGAACCTGCAGACATCGCGGAGGTTCTCGCCGAGAAGGCATCCGCCGAGCGCGTCTTCCTCTTCCGGCTGCTGCCCAAGGACATCGCCATAGAGGTCTTCGAGTTCATGGAAGGAGCGGAACGCGAAGAACTGCTCGCAAGCTTCACCGACTCCGAGGTCGCCTCCATTATCGAGGAAATGTCCGACGACGACCGGACAGCCCTCTTCGACGAACTCCCCGCAAAAACGGTCAAGAAACTCCTCGCACATCTCTCGCCGGGAGAGCGCACGCTGGCAAACGCACTTCTGAACTACCCCGAGGACTCCGCCGGGCGTATCATGACGCCCGAGTTCGTCGACCTCAAGGAAGGAATGACCGCTTCCGCCGCGCTCGACCGCATCCGTGACACCGCAGCGAAGAAGGAGACAATCTACACCTCCTTCGTGGTCAGTCCGAATCGCAGGCTGAAGGGGACGGTTCTTCTGGAAGATCTGATCCTCGCAGCACCGGATACTTCCCTGACGACAATCATGGACGACAATCCTGTATTCATTACGACTTCGACCGACCAGGAGGAGGCCGCAAAGACGATGTCGCGCTACGACCTCCAGACAATCCCGGTTGTGGACAAGGAAGAGCGCCTTGTCGGAATCGTCACGTTCGACGATATCATCGATATCATTCAAGAGGAAGCCACGGAGGACTTCGAGAGAATGGCGGGAATTCAGCCCGTCGAAGAGAGCTACCTTGACGCGGGCGTCTTCTTTCTCACCCGGAAGCGCCTGACCTGGCTGCTTGTCTGTATCGTCACGCAGCTCTTCTCATCTTTTATCCTCGAAAGTTACACATTCGCCCTCGAGAGCGTGGTGGCGCTCGCCTTCTTCATACCCCTGCTGATCGACACGGGAGGCAACACCGGAACACAGGCGGCGACACTGGTGATACGCGGTATTACCGTGGGAGAGATCGAAAAGGGGGATCTGTCAAAAGTCATCTCCAAGGAAATCTTTTCAGGTCTTTTGCTGGGCGGGTCTCTCGCGGCTCTTGCGTCTCTCAGGGCATGGACCATGGGAACCGGTTTCGGCGTCTCGCTCACGGTTGCCATCTCCGTTGTAGGAGTTGTCATGCTGGGCAATATCGTAGGAGCGACGCTCCCGTTCATCGCGAAAAAGTTCAAGATCGACCCCGCTGTTATGTCCGGCCCGTTCATTACAACCGTCGTGGACATCCTGGGGCTTCTTCTTTACTTTGAAGTCGCCCGTCGAGTACTGCATCTTGGATAGCCCTGAAAACACCCCGAAGTTTTCTCGCGGAGTGCCGGTGCATCGCAAGAAAGGGGAAGCGAAATGATCGATTCGGAAAACAAGCTCGTCGCCAGCGTGGATAAACTCTTCGAGAGAAAACAGTTCAAGAGCCTCAAGGAGCTCCTGAGCACCATGGAACCTGCAGACATCGCGGAGGTTCTCGCCGAGAAGGCATCCGCCGAGCGCGTCTTCCTCTTCCGGCTGC